>Ga0081539_10000243_pt1 | contig 127575 bp, 98 predicted proteins | sample TabmetS4T2R2_FD_71023 | JGI IMG/M metagenome (GOLD analysis project Ga0081539, IMG submission 71023) | Tabebuia heterophylla rhizosphere microbial communities from the University of Puerto Rico - S4T2R2 | ecosystem: Host-associated > Plants > Roots > Rhizosphere ... | reverse complement strand
GGAAGTGACGCCGAATTTCAAACAACGCGGTTTCCTCTGGGCAGTAAACGATCGGCTCATTATTAATCAGCGATCCGTTCTGGAATCATCTTTCAGTATCAAGCAGTTCGACGTCGATGTTTTTCCCAGCACGGCCGGCGCACTGATGAACCTGGCGCCGGATGTAAACTCCGGAAGCTTTTTCAACCAGCAGGATCGGCGAAGCGAACGTTACCAGGCGCTTGAGGTCTACAGCTTTAGTCCACCGAATTTCGCCGGCGAGCACTTCATGAAAGTAGGCGGGGGAATCAACTACATCACTTTGGACGGAAGGAATACCAGCAACATCGTGCGAATCCTGCGAGCCGACGGCACGCGCAGCCAGGAGCTTTCCTTCGTCGGCAGCGGAGACCTCAGCCGAAACAAGACGGAGTTTCTCGCTTACTTTCAGGACAAGTGGTCAGTGAGCCGGCGGCTTACGGTTGAGTACGGCGTGCGCTTTGATCGCAACAACATCGCGAGTGAAAACAATTTCGCGCCGCGTCTCGGTTTCGCGTTGTTGCCGATACCCGATGGACGCACGGTTGTTCGTGGCGGCATTGGCATGTTCTACGACAACGTCGATCTCAATGTCGCGACCTTCTCCCAATTGCAGGAACGGGTACTGACTCGCTTTGGGGCCGATGGTCAAGAGGTTATCGGGCTGCCGCAGTGCCAGCACTTCGTGTTGACTGATACACGGTTTCGCACGCCCCGCAGTGTCAACTGGAATATCGAGGTGGATCGCGAGTGGTTGAAGAACTTGTTTGTGCGAGTCGGCTATCAGCAGAGGCAGGGCCGGCGGGAGTTTGTCTTGAACCCGAGTGAGGTAAACGATGAACTCATTCTCGGATTGGATAATTCCGGCAGCTCCCGTTATCGAGAACTTCAAGTCACAGGCAGGTACAGGTTTCGCGAGAGCGACGAGTTTGTGGCTTCATATGTGAGGTCTTCTACTCGAGGAGATCTCAATGACTTCAATTCTTACCTGGGCAACTTTCAAAACCCGGTGATTCAACCGAATGAGCGAACCCGCTTATCCTGGGATGCGCCGAACCGTTTTCTCTTTTGGGGCACCTTCAAGCTCAGGGGTGGCGTGACGTTGTCGCCAGTCGTCGATCTTCGAAATGGGTTTCCCTATTCGATCATTAATGAGGACCGCAGCTTTGTAGGTCCACGCAACGGCGCGGGACGTTATCCAACGTTCGCTTCGATCGATATGCAGATGTTGAAGAGTTTCACTCTTCCAGGCAGGTGGAAAAAGTACCGCGCCAACCTCGGCGTGAAAGTTTTCAACCTGACAAATCGTTTCAACCCGCGTGACTTTCAAAACAACCTGGCAAGCGACAACTTCGGCGGCTTTGCAAACGGCGTCGGTCGAAAGTTTGGCACGCGCATTTCATTTTCGAAGAAGTAATGGTGTTAACAAGTTCCGAGAAAAAGAAGGAAGCAATATGAAGATTGTAGTTATCGGCGGTACCGGTCTTATTGGCTCAAAGCTCGTAACAAAACTCAGCGCGCTCGGACATGAGGCTGTGGCAGCAGCACCTAATACGGGTGTCAACACGCTCACTGGCGAGGGACTGGCCCAAGTGCTTAAGGGAGCTCAAGTCGTTGTAGATGTCTCGAACTCACCGTCATTTGAGGACGGCGCCGTCATGAATTTCTTTCAGACCTCGACACGCAATCTCCTGTCTTACGAGGCGGCTGCCGGCGTGGGCCATCACGTCGCGCTCTCGATAGTTGGAAGCGAGCGTGTACCTGATAGTGGTTACCTGCGTGCGAAGGTTGCGCAGGAAAAGCTAATTAAAGAAACTCCAACCCCCTACACGATCGTCCGGGCGACTCAATTCTTTGAGTTCACCAAACGGATCGCCGACGAGGCCACGCGGGATAACAAAGTCTACTTGCCGCCGGTTCTTTTCCAACCGATGGCCGCAGACGATGTGGCGAGTGCACTCTCTAAAGTTGCGACGAGTCCAGCGCTGAACAGCACGATTGAGATTGCGGGGCCCGAGCCGTTTCGTTTCGATGAACTCATCCAGCAACGACTCAACGCACTCAACGATCCGCGCAAGGTTGTTGCTGATCCACACGCGCGATATTTCGGTGCCGAGTTGAGTGAGCGCAGTATCGTGCCGGACGATACGGCCCAACTTGGCGAGACACACTTCGAAGACTGGCTCAGAGTTTCATCAAATCAGGCCCCTGCCGCGATGGTGGAGGGCGAAATCGGCCGCGTGGAAGCCGGCGCCGGCGCTGTGGTGAAAACGATCTCGCACGGTGCGCATAGGAAAACGTCAATGATGAAGAACAAGACATTACTACTCGTCCTGCTATTTCTGATACCGGGTACGCTGATGGCCCAACAGCCCGCGGCTGATCAAACGCCACACGCCTCGGTGACACCGCTGACTTCGAAAGATCTGCCGGAGTTTCCCGGCAAAGAGGTCTTAATGATCACAGTGGAATATCCACCGGGCAGCATGGATCCCATCCACCGGCACAATGCACATGCGTTCATCTATGTGTTGGAGGGGTCGATAATCATGCAGGTGAAAGGCGGAAAGGAAGTGACGCTGACACCGGGCCAGACCTTTTATGAAGGACCAGACGATGTTCACGTCCTCGGTAGGAACGCCAGCAGTACGAAGCCCGCAAAGTTCGTCGTGTTCTTCATTAAAGACAAGGGCGCTCCCGTATTAGTGCCCGAGCCGGAATGAAATCAATCGAACCTCAAACCAACTTCGAACTAGGAGATGCGAGATGAAGGAATCAACTTTCAAAGGAACCGGCGGACTGAAAATTTTTACCCGCTCGTGGCAGCCTGAAGGGAAAACACGCGGCGTGGTCATTATCGTCCCCGGGTTGAATTCGCACAGCGGGCAATATCTGTGGGTCGGCGAGCAATTCGCGGCGAAAGGTTTGGCGGCGTACGCGATCGATTTGCGCGGGCGCGGGCGTTCCGAAGGCGAGCGTTACTACGTCGACAAGATGGAAGATTACACCGACGATGTGGCGACGCTGGTCAGAACTGCGAAATCGGAAAATCCCGGTGTGCCAGTGTTCGTTCTCGGTCACAGCGTGGGCGGCGTCGTTTCGTGCATTTATACGCTCGAACATCAATCAGAGATCGACGGATTAATCTGCGAGAGCTTCGCATACGATCTGCCGGTGCCTGAGATCGCTCTCTTGTTTATCAAGGGATTGAGTTACATCACGCCGCACACCCATGTCTTCCCCTTGAAGAACGAGCTCTTCTCCCGAGATCCGCTGTTTATCGATTCAATGAATAATGACCCGCTGATTAAGGGCGAGTCTCAGCCGGCGCAAACTTCCAAGGTGATAATAGATGCCGCCGGCCGGCTGAATGAAGAGTTTCCTCTCATCAAACTTCCCGTACTCATTATGCACGGCACGGACGACAAGGCGACGAACCCGAGCGGTAGCCAGTTCTTTTACGATCATGCCGGTTCCACGGACAAAACTCTGAAGCTTTATGAGGGCCACTATCACGATTTGCTAAATGATGTTGGTAAGGAGATCGTGATGGCGGACATTAACGACTGGATCGACGCGCATGTTTCGGTAAGGCGAACCAAATCCGTGGCACTCTGATGAGTAGACAAAAAACACTGCCCGGATCCTTGACGATCGAATGGTGCGGTCTGCCTGGAGCGACGCCCTGAGAAAACGACAGCGGCAATATGTAACGCTCCGCAGTGTTAGGAGATTAAAATGAGCGACGTAGATCTGGAATTACTGGTAACAATGGATAACCCAGGCGAGGATACTCTGGGAGATGATATCTTTCACCATCAGCCGACTGAAAAAACCAACGCGCAAGAGGGATGAGGATGCGCCCGACAAAAACAATTACTAGAGATGAACTGAAACAGAAGCTCGATCGCAAAGATGACTTTGTCCTTGTAGAGACTCTACCGGCGACTGCTTATCACCATGCGCACTTGCCGGGTGCGATCAATCTGCCGCCGGATCGGGTCACCTCTGACGCAATGAAAGTGATCCCAAACAAGAGTGCCGATATCGTGGTTTATTGCGCATCGCCTACTTGACATGCTTCCGAGAACGCCGCCCGTGAGCTGGCGGCGCTGGGTTATGCAAATGTGCGTGACTATGCTGAAGGGAAGTCTGATTGGATCGACGCTGGATTGCCAATCGAGAGTGAGCACCGACATTAAAGTTAACTACTTATGAACCATCCGATACGCATCTTGCTGCAGACGACCATTCCAGCAATCGAGGATGACTGGAACATCAACAGGTTCTCGTTACTCCGTGAGTATCTGGCTTCGGTCACGAACGATGAAGGAAAGCCCGCATTTGATGTAACTGCGCGAAACCGTATCACTGATCCCGAGGGCAACGATCCGGTGTTGAGCAACCTGGATACGACTGAATTTGATGAGCTGTGGCTGTTCGCTGTTGATGTTGGCGATGGTCTTAGCATCACAGACTGTCAAGGCATTACTCGCTTTCGTCAGAAGGGAGGCGGCATTCTGGCAACTCGCGATCATCAGGATCTCGGTTCATCGCTTTGCACTTTGGGAGGAGTCGGACGTGCTCACTTCTTTCATAGCCGGCATCCTGATCCGGATGAATCGCGGCACGTGCGCGACGACCAGGATACCGAGAGCATCTCCTGGCCCAATTATCATTCAGGCAGCAATGGTAACTATCAACGAGTCAATCCGATCGCGCCCGTTCACGAGGTATTGCAGAGTCCGAAAAATGCTTCGGGCATGATCGAATATTTTCCTGCGCATCCACATGAAGGAGCGGTCGGCGTACCCGACGGAGAAGACCATGCAAACGTGATCGCTACCGGAACGAGTCAGATCACCGGCCGGCACTTCAATCTGATCGTCGCTTTCGAGCAGGCACGCGACAGTCACGGTCATATGCTCGGGCGGGCGATTGCTGAGTCAAGTTTTCATCACTTCGTTGATTACAACTGGGACACGGCCAAAGGGTGCCCCAGCTTCCTTTTAGAGCCTCCTGGAGATCAGATTAAGCGCGATCCCAAAAGACTCGATGACATCAAGACATACGTCCGAAACGTCGCATTCTGGTTAGCCCCAATGCATGTTTGAACTGACTTAAATCATCTGACTGAAATCTCACGTAAATCACGTCGAATTGCATCTATTTAACCAGCGATTTACGGGCAAATCCGTCTGCAAAAACGGCTTTGCCTCAAAAGTCCGAGATCATAGTTGGAGAGGTCAGTACCACCTGCGGTAGCGGGTGGTACTGACCTCCAAGCCCAACTACAGACTTTTGAGGCAAGGCCTGCAAAAACTGGATATATCTCAAGTGTACATTGCACTCGAAATGGGCCAGACAACCCTATGCAGATCAATTCGCAAGAAAGTCCTTCAAGGCGGCGGATACCTCGCGCGGTTTTTCTTCCATCAACCAATGGCCTGAAGGGAACTTTATAGCTTTGACATGGTCCGATATCACCGCGGCCTGAATTGCAAGTACTCCGTTCATACCCTTTTCACCTTCAATTACCAGCAAAGGCATCGGCAGTTTTGTCTTCGCAAAATTATGGTTGTCCGCGGCGTCAGTTGGTTCGAACGCTTTGAAATATTCAAACGCATCACGCATGACACCGGGTTGAGCATAGCTCTGTGCGTACATACGCTTCTCTTCTTCTTTGAACTTCGCCAGGTCGCCGCCGAACGACTGCCAGACGTGCTCGAGAAAAACGCGCTCGCGTCCGTTCACCAATTCGAGCGCAGTCGGACTGTTCACAAAATGAAAATGCCAAAGGGCTGGATTTGTATACACCTTTTCCCAAATGTCGCCGACGCCGGGAATCGGCGCGTCCATCAGCGCGAGCTTCTTGACCTCGGACGGAAATTGAGCGGCATACGCATAGGCCACCATCAGGCCGATGTCGTGGCCGACCAGATAGATATCTTTGTACCCGAGGCTTTTGACGAGCTCGTGAATATCAACGGCAGCCGTTTTCTTGTCGTAGCCGGTCTTCTCTCTCGAAGATTGGCCAAGGCCGCGCAAATCAGGAGCAATGATTGTGTAGTCGTTGCCAAAGTCTGCGAACAGAGGTACCCACATGCGCGCATCGTCGCCGAAGCCATGAATCAACACGAGCGGCGTCTTGCCGCTTCCGGTCTTTAGGTAATGAATGCGAACACCATTTACGTTTGCGAAAAGTGATTCGTAGTTTGTTCTTGCAGCATCCCTCTTAACTGCGGTCTCAACATACTCTGTTCCTGCTGGCGCAGGGGCCAAATAAGTGACGACGAGAATCATCAAAGCACTATTGAAGAGAATCTTCATAAATGTCCTCCAGTTTCTCCCGCGCTCAACGGAATACCAGCTCGATCCAGTTTCAGCAAGAAATGCCGGTCTCAGGTGTGTTGCAGCGATTCACGCAGCGATCGGTTAGAGCGGGGGCAAGCTGCGAGCCTGTGAACTGACTGGACCATTGTAAACATAACATCGAACATTCTCGAAGATTACACCGACGTTCAGTGACCTTCCTCGACAGTTACCTCCTTGCCGAACATTGATAAGCGGGAAGTGCCGATATGCAACTCACTACGCCATCGATGCTGCATACTGAATTTTGGCGTCACGCGGATTGATGCCAAGTTTTTTCATGCGATCAAGCAAGGTGCTTCGCTTCACTCCTAAGCGCAGAGCGGCGCCGTTGGGTCCGCTAATGCGCCCGTTTGTCTCCTGCAACATTCTCACAATTCGCTGTTGCTCTTCGTAGTTGCCCACGACTTCCGCCGCGTCTATAGCACCGTTCATCTTTTCCGGCAACGATATCGCCAGTACGCCGTTCTGCGTGAGGATCACGGACCGCTCGATCAGGTTTTCGAGCTCACGCACGTTTCCCGGCCAGGACCAACGCATCAGTTTCTGTATCGCCGCAGACGGAATCGTATCAATGTGTTTTCCCATGCGGCGCGCGTACTTCTGCGTGAAGTGTTGGACCAGCAATGAAATATCTTCGGATCGTTCGCGCAGCGGCGGAACGTGTATCGGGAAAACGTTAAGCCTGTAGTACAAATCACTGCGAAACTGCTTCTGTTCCATCATCTGTTCCAGATCGCAATTCGTTGCGGCGACCAATCTGATATCAATCTTCTTCGTACGCGCACTGCCCACTCGTTCGTACGCGCGCTCCTGTAACGCACGGAGAAGCTTTGGCTGCAGCTCGAGTGGCATGTCTCCAACTTCATCGAGAAACAACGTTCCGCGATCCGCCAACTCCAGCCGCCCAGCCCGCTGCATGTGAGCGCCGGTGAAAGCACCTCGCTCGTGACCGAAGAGCTCACTCTCAAATAACGCATTGGGAATGGCGGCGCAATTGAGAGTCACGAAATCTTGCTTGTAGCGTTGGCTTTGCTCATGGATAGCTCGCGCAATAAGCTCTTTGCCGGTGCCGGTCTCACCCAGCAGCAGAACTGTGGCATCGCTGGGTGCCACCATTTCCACTAGCTGCAACACTCGTCGAATCGCGGCGCTCTCGCCCACAAGGCCCAAGTTCGATTGACTGTCTGAACCCTCAATGACGGAAAGTTTCTGCTTTACAGTCTCTACTTCCCTGAGACCCATGCCCGCAAAATGAAAGTCTTCATTTGTTTTCGGAAATGACGCGACATGCAAACTCATGGATTTACTCCTTAGAATTAGGGACGTTATATGATTACGTTAGTCATCCGCAGTGGTCGGCTAAATGGAGCGTTGCGGAGCTACCCGTGCTGCGCTTCTGATGAGCGGCTTCCTGTTTGCGATAAGTCTCTTCTTGATGCGCCGTCTTCTCTGATTGATCATGACCGCTTCTCCTCTCCCGAGTGTGGAATGCAGTGTGCTCTCATTGACTTTCCAGGCAAACCCTAAATCGTGCGAGAGACCGGTACCTATATCGAGTGAGAGTATTGCTACCCTCGTGAGTACTGGCGATTTCATGCTGGTCGCGAGCACAAATGCTAATTGAGAGTTGTCGCTGATTTGTCGTTTTTGCGCGGAGGAATCACGGTGACGCGAAGGCCAAACAATCTCGCATCCAACGAATACGCTCCCGGGCCGAGAAAGAAGAGGGCGGCAGCGATTAGTATTCTGAAAACGTAGACGACATTTCCCGGCTGGTCGGCCAAAAAAAGATTTGCGACAGCAGCGGCGCAGGCGACGACAGCGAGAGCAGGCGTTAAAAAGCCAATACAGAGCGAGAACGTTATCAGGGCTATTAGCGAGACTACCACCCAGTAAAGAGTGGCGGAAGAACGGAGAAAGGGATGCGTCACATTTAAGGCAAACATTGCGGCTGTTGCTATTCTCAAGAACAATAATCCCACACCCGGCCCACCGCGAGGAAACATTGGAAAGAGTCTCTGCATGAAGTTGAGGCTACTGTCTATCTTGAAAATGTGACACCCGATATGAGGCTATTTTTCCATCCCTCTTTCGAGTGATTGTCAAAATTGGAGCTTGAGTGCGAACTGAATCGATCGCGGCCCACCAATCTGGTATAGAGGATTCAACCCACCATTAGCGCCACCTGAACCCAGAAAGTTTGCCAACGTCTGCGTTGAGCGACCAAACAGTCCATTCGACAGAGTATCAATAGGACTGCCGAAGTTTGGGTGGTTAAAGATATTGAAAAACTCTGCCTGGAAACGCAGCCCCAATCTCTCCGTGGGTTGAAATTGTCGATGCAACCCAACATCCGCTTGCCAGGCTCCAAAACCGCGCAGCACATTGCGGCCCAAATTACCCTGTGTGCCAATCGGTGCTGCGACAAACGCTGCTCGATTAAGAATTCTCCCGCCAGGAAATTGTCCACCGAAAAGCTCTCGCGGCACTCCCGCAACTATGTTAGGGCGAGCATCAAGTCTGACGCCGTTAGCCGAGAAAGATGTACCGACAATGTCAACCGGCGGCGCTGATCTCGCGAACACGAAGCTCTCCAACGACCAACCGCTTAAAGCCGCGTTGAGAATCTTTTGCGAACTTCGAAATGGTAAGTCATAGGTCAGGCCCGTCGTGAATGAGTGACGGATGTCAAAATCAGAATCGCCGCGGTCCGAGTTCGGGCTAGTGAGAGTAGCCGGTGTGATCCGGTTGTTGCCGGCATCAGTCGAGGCAATATCGATTGAGTGAGAGAGACTATAAGATGCCAACGCCTGCAAACCTCGCGACAAACGCCGTTGGAACTTGAGCTGCATTGCGTGGTAGTCCGACGTCGCTGAGTTGTCAGTGAAAACAATGGTTTGAAAGTTCGGGTTTACGTTAAAGAGCTTAGTCGTCCGGAGCAGATCGCGCCCGATCGCACCGACGTAAGTGAAAGACAAAACCTGGTTGCCGCCGATGGACTGTTCCAGAGCGAGGTTCCATTGATAAGTTCTCGGAAGTTTTAAATGCGGGTCGGCGACCAGAATCGTATTGACCGGTGGATTGACGGTAGTCGCTGGAGGCGTGGCATTCTGTGCACTCAAAGGGAACGGAACGGGTGCGGGTGCAATGATCTTCGTAGCGCCGTAAGGAAAGAAACTGGAAACACCTCCCAACGAACCCTGTCCGAGATCGTAAAAGATTCCAAACCCGGCGCGGACCACCATCTCCGAACCCTTTACTCCAGTAAATTGATAAGCAACTCCGACTCTGGGCGCAAAATTTCCATAGGTCGTTTCATATAGCGGAGTGCCACGAGGCGCGAGGGTCAGCGTCGCCGGATTATTCAGATTAACGAGGGTAAAAGGATCGTTCGCCGCGTCTTTCCCTCTGATGGGCGGATTAATGTCCCACCTCAGACCATACATCAAGGTGAATCGAGGTGTGATCTTCCAGTTATCCTGACCATACAGTGAAAAATTCTGCGATAGGAGAGCGTTGCCTTGCATGGCGAACGTCGCGGCCAGTGCGGCTCTTCCCGAAAGAGCTCCTCCGGGCGTTGAGCTCAATCCTGAGAATTGCGCTAATTGCCGGTACGAAAAGGGACTGCTGAAAGGAGCGAGCCAGCGATAGTCGACGCCAAACTTCATTTGATGACTGCCATTGGTCAGCGAAATATTATCGACGAGGTTGAACTGGCGTTGCTCGCTAGTGCCAGAATTGCCCTGGTTGTACAGTCCAATGCCGGCAATGAACATTGAAAAGATGCCATTACCTGATGAGACACCTTGCGGAAACAGCACCGAATCCGCTAGCGGTTCGGCGCCGCCAAAGTCATCAAGGAAAAATTTGGTGCCTACCCGGTGGTTGCTGTAGTTTGCCCGCACTTCATTACTGATCAATGGACTGATCAGATGTGTGACGCCGGTGGTGAAAGTATGCACGGACGATGACAGCGAACTCGTAAGGCTGAGGATTGGCCCGGCGAGAGGCGGACTGCGCTGGTCCAGGCTCGAGGGCGAGAAGTTATAACGGCCAAACAAAGTCAGCTTCGAGTTCACGACGTGATCCATGCGGATGCTATAGGCATCAAGTGTGGAAGGATTCGAAAAGCTCGCATTAAACTGCGCGAGTCCTCCCCCGAGAGTGGCGCCGTTGCCATTTGGAAACGCATTCAAATATGGACGCATAGAGGCCGGGGCTTGCTCTCTTGATTGTGCGCTGGGTACCACGCTCTGCTGAGTCGATGGTTGACGCAACCGCAGTCCTTCATAGGAGAAAAAGAAGAACGTCTTGTCTTTAAGAATCCGGCCGCCGAATACACCTCCAAAATCATTCAATCGCTCCTGAGGCTTAGCGAGTTTGTTGGCGTTCACAAACCAGTCTTTGGCATCCAAAACATTGTTCCTGAAATACTCGAACAATGTGCCGTGAAAGCTATTCGATCCAGAGCGCGTCACGATTGAAATCTGCCCGCCCGGTGTGCGTCCAAACTCCGGAGCAAACGAAGACGTTTGAATCCGAAACTCCTGCATGGCATCGACAGACACCAGACTATTAGTCCCGCCCGAAGCGCTTAGCGCCGGTAACGCTCCGCTTGCGGTCTGGACCATTTGCAGCAATCCAGTGACACCGAAATTCGCGCTGACGCCATCCACACTGAAGTAGTTTGCATCGGCGCGTTGTCCGTTCACACTGAATTGCCCCTGGTCGTCGAATCGCGTCGCGGTCACGACCGTGCCAGGTGTGAGCATGATTAATGTCTGGAAACTCCGGCCATTGAGCGGCAATTTATCGACGAACTTGCGATCGATCACTGTGCTGACTGTTCCCGATTCGGTGTTCACGAAAGGCGCGCCCGGTTCTACTGTAACCGTCTCCGATAACGGTCCAACCATCAGCTCGAAGTCGATCTCGAGATTGTCCTGAACATGAAGCATTATCGAGGGTTTGATCAGCTTCTTGAAACCGCTCTTTTCGATCTCGAGACGATAGATGTCGGGGCGCAGACTCCCCAGGTGGTATTCGCCTGAGCTATTAGTCGTCGTTTCGTAACGAACATTTGTCGCCTCGCAGATGGCAGCGACTTTGGCGTCTATGATTAGGGCCTTCGCCGTGTCGGTCACGCGACCTGCAATGGAGGCATCTGTAGATTGTGCGCGCACGCACGTCAGCGCAGTGAGGGTAAGGAATGCTAATGCAACAAGTCGATGCATAATTCCAAACCTCTTGAATAGAAACTGGATGTGTGAGGCTACTCCGAGACTTGTGCAGCGTCAATCCCATAAGAGTGATATCTCAATCACCCAAAAGGGGGATGTGCCAACTCTCAGATCGATGCTGTAACATGTGGACCACATGTGGGTTCGACGCCGACGACATGTTCGTATGCTTGAGCCTGTTCTGGCTTGCCTTCTGCTAGCCTGTTGCCCCGCTGCGTTTGCGTTGAATCCAGCGCTCGAAGTTAGCCAGTATGCCCACACGTCCTGGAAGATCCGCGACGGATTTACCAAGGGTACGATCTATTCGATTGCTCAGACGCCCGATGGTTATCTCTGGCTGGGAACGGAATTCGGTTTGTTCCGCTTCGACGGTCTGAAGAACGTTCAGTGGCAGCCGCCAACTGATCAGCAGCTCCCTGATAATCATATCTATAACCTACTCGCTGCTCGCGACGGAACTCTTTGGATTGGCACCGCGAAGGGTCTGGCGAGTTGGAAGGACGGTAAGCTCACTCAGTACCCGGAGCTTGCCGGACAGTATATTTTCAAGCTTCTTGAGGATCGCGAAGGCACAGTCTGGGTCGGTGGGACGAGTGCTCCCACTGGAAGATTCTGCTCAATTCAAATTAGTCACGTCCAGTGTTACGGAGAGGACGGCAGCCTGGGCGTTGGCGTAGTCGGGTTGTTTGAGGACAGACAGGGAAGTCTCTGGGTGGGGGTCCCAAACGGACTGTGGCGTTGGAAACCCGGCGAGCCAAAATTCTATCCGCTGCCCGGCGAACAGAATGGAATCCGGAGTCTGGGTGAAGCCGAGGATGGTGCGTTACTGGTTGGTTACAAGGGCGGGTTCCAACGATTCAACGACGGAAGGACTGAGGCTTATCCATTACCAGGCATTCAAGGCGAGTTCACTGCGAAAAGACTTCTTCGCGATCATGACGGCGGTCTGTGGATTGGGACTCAAGACCGAGGCATTGTGCATGTACACCAGGGACGAACCGACGTGTTTGCCTTATCCGAGGGTCTTACAGGCGAAAACGTATATGCTCTGTTTGAAGATCGGGAAGGCAATATATGGGTGGCTACGAACAATGGACTCGACCGCTTTCGCGACTTTGCCGTAGCTACTTTTGGTGTGAACCAGGGTTTGTCGAGCGCTGTGGTCCAGAGTGTTCTGGCAACCAGGGATGGAAGTGTTTGGATAGTCACTAACAGCGGATTATACCGGTGGAATAGCGGACAAATGACGGCTTACCGCGAGCGTCACGAACCAACAGCCACGGGGATTCACGAGATCGTCGGTAGTGGCATACCGGAGCGAGGCCTGAGATCTCTTTTTGAAGATGATCGCGGACGAGTCTGGATCTCTACGGATCGCAGCGTTGGCTACCTCGAGAACGACCGCTTGATTTCCATAAAAGGCCTGCCCGGCGGAGCCATTCTCGCCATCACTCAGGACAAAGCTGGTAGTTTTTGGATCATCAATGAAACTGCCGGTCTGTTCCACTTGCTGCCTGGAGGTGAGGTGCAGCAGATTCCCTGGGCTGCGCTTGGACATAGGGACCATGTCACCACACTTACCCCTGATCCATTCCATACAGGTGTATGGTTAGGATTTCACCTGGGTGGCATCGCCTATTTTGCTGACGGACAGATCCGGGCCTCGTACACGACTGCCGATGGATTGTCTGCGGGACGAGTCAACGAATTGCGATTCGATCAAAGCGGTATGCTATTGGCCGCCAACGACGGCGGATTGAGTCGACTGAAAAACGGCAAGTTCGCAACGGTCTCTGCCAAAAATGGGTTGCCATGCGATGCCGTCCATTGGGTGATGGAAGACAATACCCTTGCGGTTTGGCTACGCACGGAATGCGGCCTGGTGCGGATTGACCGAGCCGAGATTTATGCCTGGGCCACAGCCATAGACAAATATAATGACGCAAAGCCGATCATTCAGACGGCGGTTTTCGATAGTTCCGACGGAGTACGGATTACACCAGACAGCTTCCACTTGAGTCCGCAGGTCGTCAAGTCCACGGATGGAAGATTGTGGTTTCTTGGTCCGGACGGCGTCAACGTAATCGATCCAGGCCACCTTTCTTTCAACAGGCTTCCTCCGCCAGTGCATATCAATCAGATCACAGCGGACCGCCAGACTTACGACGTGAGTTCCGATTCAATTCAGCGCCTGCATCTTCCGCCGCTGATACGCGATGTACAAATTGACTATACGGCCCTGAGCCTCGTGGCCCCCGATAAGGTGCGTTTTCGGTACAAGCTCGAGGGCTATGATCGCGACTGGCATGACGCGGATGATCGCCGGAAAGCGTTTTATACGAACCTTCCTCCACGCAACTATCGATTCCGTGTGATGGCCTGCAATAACAGCGGTGTGTGGAACGAAGCCGGGACATACTTCGATTTCACCATTGACCCGGCTTACTATCAAACCACCTGGTTCCGTATAACTGCGCTCATCGCATTTCTGTTAATGATAGGCGTGATCTATCAATTGCGGTTGCAACAAGTGGCGAAGCAGGTGCGCGGGCGGATGGAAGAGCGATTGGAGGAAAGGGAGCGCATCGCTCGAGACCTGCACGACACTCTCTTGCAAAGCGTTCAGGGTCTGATCCTGAAGTTTCACGCAGTCTTAAAGCAAATACCTGGTGACATGCCTGCTCACCACACGCTGGAGAAGACACTCGACCATGCCGACGAGGTTTTGGCAGAAGGAAGAGCTCGCATTCAAAATCTGCGCGTCCATCCTGTGTCACTGAGTGATTTGCCTGCAGCATTCCGTTCAATCGCCGAAGAGACATCGCAGGGACGAGAGACGATTTTCAAGACAGTTGTTGAGGGTCATGTTCGTGACTTGCACCCCCTCGTGCTTGAGGAGTGTTATGGCATTGGCCGCGAGGCGATTATCAATGCGCTCACGCATTCCGAGGGGCAAAACGTCGAATTGGAAATCACGTATGATTCGCGACAGTTTCGACTGCGCGTGCGTGACAACGGACGGGGTATCGAACCAAAGATTCTCGAAGAAGGTGGCCGCCCAGGTCATTTCGGATTGCGGGGAATGCACGAGCGGGCTCACAAGGTTGGCGGTCAATTGAGATTTTGGAGCCGGCCGGAAACCGGAACCGAAGTCGAGTTGAGCGTTCCGGGAGCGACTGCGTATCAAAGTTCATCTGACAAAGCGAAGAAGAAGTTTTGGCTCAACCGATTTCACAGGCTCGGCGTCGGAATCGAAAAGACTGACGATTAGATTTCTATGATGCCTCGTTTCAAGGCAATGGTTACGGCGTGCGTTCGATCGTTCGCGCCAAGCTTGGAAAGAATATTCTTCATGTGCGCTTTGACGGTTTCTTCAGAGACCTTGAGGCGTTGAGCCACCATCTTGTTGGCATTACCGGCGGCCACTTCGCGTAACACATCGATTTCACGTTCGGTCAACGCATCGTCACTGTGGTGCTCGGCGATTTCCACCGCGATTTCGGGAGGGATTCTTTTTTTGCCCGCATGAACTATGCGAATGGTATCGATCAATTCCTTTCGCACCATGTTCTTTAACAAATATCCTGACGCGCCGGCTTTGAAGGCGCGCGCTGCCTGGGCATCACCACCATAGGTCGTCAACACGATGATCCGGGCGTCGGGAAATTCCTCGCGTATTTTCAGAATTGCGTCGATGCCGTTCACCTCCGGCATCTGCACATCCATAAGAGTTATATCAGGACGGTGAGTGCGGAATTGTTCGATCGCTTCGCGGCCGTTGCTGGCTTCTGCAGCTAGGACCATGTCCTGTTCGCTTGCAAGCACGGCGGCGATTCCCTCTCGCAGCATTGGATGATCGTCCACCGTTAGAATTCGAATGGGCTTGGGGGCGTTCATGATGAAATTGGCGCGTAGAGTCTACTACTAGAGCGAATGTCCGACAAACTTTAGTTTGTTGTCAGAAACTGACAAGCTAAAGCTTGCCGGACATCAAAGGGCGGGTGGTCACGTCGTTTCAGGTAACGATGACCACCCGCCCTCTCCGGTTCTCGACCCCTGGTTAGTCGTGCTCGAACTCAAAATCCATACCGAATTCATGTGGCAAATCAAGGCCATCGCCACTTGCGCCCATGACAACTTCGTTTGCTTCACCGATCAGCGTAAGTTCGGGAGCTTCGTAATTATTCTGCATTGTCGTTTCCTCCTTTCTTCTAAAATTTCAGTCATTTCTTTCAGACACAACTTGTTCATGCGGCTCGAAGCGCCTGTTTATATCGACCAGCTGCGCGTTTGCGTAGCCACAACTCGAGCAGGATGATCTGCCGCAACTGAGCAGAGTTGCAGTCCAACTCGACGGAAAGGCGCTCAAGTCGCGAGCGAACGCTTGCCCGCTCTACAAACCCGCGCTGTACTACTTCCAATTGCTTCTCCTGGAGAAGCACGTGCGCCAGTGGTCGCAATGCTTCCTGCCACGGCTTACCGAATGACGCTTTGGATCGTCGCTCGCGCACCTTGCGTGGCCACAGATCAGAAAGAGCTGAGCGCATCAATCTGCGCGGTTCGCCCGGACGGCACAGAATGTTAGCCGGCACCGTCAAAAGAAACTCGACGAGCGGCCGGTGCGCGAATGGGTGCGTGTACTCCAGGTGCTGTAACGGCTCGGCTGGTTGTAGCTGACGCAGTTGTAATATTGTCGTCAGCGCACGGAAATACTTCCGACGTTCCGGCGGCGCTTGCATCCACGTCTTCGAGAAGAGGGATTCCGGATCTGAAAGACCGGTTCGGTTGCTAACACCGGACGCAAGAGATGTCTCTACACTCTTCGGAGTGTAGGAACCGTCGCTGGCTGAATAGATCGCCGCGGGCGTCAAGGACAGCGGCAGAGCCGCTTGAGCTGCACGCCAAAGCACTCGATGGAATGGAAGACGAACGATCTTGCTCCATGCGAGCGTCTCTTCAAATGCGCGACGGATCTGAAACCGGCGCAGCGATGATGCGACCTGCAAACTGTCGTCGAAGAAGTTCCCCATGATGAGATCGCCGAGTTGTCCAGTCATGATGGTCCTGGCGCCAAGCCGGCGCGCCGCGGCCGCAACTGATAGGTAAAGTGGCCGAAATGGTTCGGGCCGGGCCGTCCCCACTTCTATTTCGTTCATGAGGCGCACATGATGAGTGGAAATATGCACGCCTTCGATTCCACAGTGTGACTCGACCTCGCGAATGAATGGCTCGTCCAGGGAATTCCGCCAGGTGAAGCTAAGACTGTTGAGACGCGAAGCACTGACGGCGCCGCTTTGTATCAGATGATTTGCCATGCAAACCACCGATGACGAATCAAGCCCGCCGCTGAGCTCAGCTACGACTGGTACTTCTGTTTGCAAGCGGACGGCTACCGCCTCGCGAAACAATGAGCGCAGTTGCTCCTCGTAGCGGCGCTCGTTGCGATACTGGATCACATCGCCAATCGGCATGGACCAGAAGCGATGAACAGTGGTCCCTTCAGCCGAGACGCACACCGCGTGTCCAGGAGGAACCGAATAGATGCCTTGATATGGGGTGCGATTCGGGTAGCCGCCAAATATCAGGAACCCGGCAATGTACTGCTCGTCAAGATTCGAAATCCCCGTTGCCTCTACCAGAGACTGCAAGCGGTTGGACCACTTAACATGTCCCTGTTGCACGTGGTAATAAAGCGGGCGCACGCCGGCGAAGTCGCTCGCGAGTACGGTCGTACGGTTAAGCCGGTCATGAATGACTAGACTCCAATCACCGATCAGGTGGACCAGGCCGTCAACACCCCAACGCTCATAGGTGGCGCGTGCGATTGCGGCGTTGCTGTTATCGCCGGCAAGCAAGTCTCTCAACCGCACCAGCAGATCGTCTCGATTATCAAGCCTGCCGTCCCAGTGCAGGACTTCGATTCTGTCGCTCTTCTGGTGCTGGCCATCAACGGCAGTCAGTTGTCGTGTAGTCGTAAGCATCTTCGTTTCCTCCGCTAAACAACGTGCAGTGGCAATAATCGTTTCTGATAGGCTGCCGAGCCATACACAACGCGGCCATCCACCTCAACCCATGCGTGTGAAAAGAACGGCGATGGGCGATAGCCGATCACCAGTCTGGCAAAGATGCCGTGTCTGCGGAGCAACCGCACAGTACAGACAGCTCGCTGCAGACACAGCACCGGCTTCCAGTAGAAACAAGTGGCGAGATGGACCGCATCGCAGATTGCCTTCTCCAGTTCCTCGTTGTTCGACCGCGTCGTAACGGATTGCCGCTTCAACTGCGACAGAATGCGTCCGGAACCTCGCAACGAGACGATCACTTCATAGCGCGCGATCTCGAAGAGCGCTCTCGATAAGAGTCTGATCTTTTTCATCACGCGACCTCCCTTTGGATCAGCATCTGCTGTTCAAGTTGGGCCAGAAAGCGAATCGTGTGTTCGCGTGCAGTATTGGAAGCGACTTGATAGGCATCGCTGATTCCGTTCGCAATTGCTTCCAATGATAGTTGCTGCTCGATCCCCCGCCAGATACGGGCGCCGATGTGGTTGGCAGTAAACAAGCTGCCTTTGCCGGTATGCAGAATCACCACGCCGTCGTCGTGAAAGGAAGTAGAGGCTTCGGGATTCAGGATAAAATTGATGTTGCCAATTTGGTTCGCCATGTTTGTATTAATTCTCCTCCCTAATGAACATCCAATCGTTACGCTCAGGTAAGGCGAAAAAACGGCGGGCTTATTACTACCGGGATTGAGAGGAAGTATTTTTTTTCGTGAGACAGCAGAGGATGGCCCAATTTCGATTTCTTCTGTGCAGAGAATCCGAAATTAGGCCACCTGGTCCGCGATGATCTTGACAAGCTTCGAAACTCGGCGGTATCGGTATAGCGCCCAGGTTCCTGTATGAACTCTTTACAAATCGATGCTCGGCTGCTGCCTTATATTCAGGCCACGTCTGAAGCAGACTCAGATCGTGTGCTTAGCACGCTCGTAGCGGAATGCATCGGACCGGTAATCAAACAGGTCATCCGGTCTAAGTTGCGGGTGCATTTCGATCATGAGGGGCGCGCTCCTGACAACCCTGATGCCGAAGATCTTTATAGCGCAACGCTCCTGCAGCTCCTGACCCGGTTAAAGGAATGCAAGGCCAGCCCAACTGATAAATCGATCGGTAACCTTCAGAGCTATGTCGCGGTCATTTCTTATCGCACCTGCTATGACTATCTCCGGTTCAAATACCCTCAGCGGCATGATCTGAAAAATAAACTACGCTACCTGCTGACGCACCAACCCGGCCTGGCGCTGTGGGAGAATGAAAACGGCGATCTGGTCAGTGGATTTACCAAATGGCGTGATCAGGCTAAGGCCGCAGCGCATAGCGACCGGTTACAACAACTACTGCACGATCCGCGCACGGCAATGCAATCTGCGTCGCAGCGTGGAGATTTTCGACGCGCGAACCAGGCCGATCTGGCGGCCGCGATTTTCAACCACACGAGCCATCCAATCGTGTTGGACGAACTGGTGGATATTGTCGCCGGACTGTGGGGAGTAAAAGATCGCACAGAACAGCCGGCCACACGAGATGAAGAAGCAGATCCGTTAGCACAGGTAGCCCAGCAGAATACCGACGTGGCGGCTGAGATTGATAATCGATTTTTCCTGAAATGGCTGTGGCAAGAGATCTGCCAGTTGCCCGTGCGACAGCGAATGGCGCTGCTGCTTAATCTGAGGGACGATCAAGGCGGTGGCGTAGCGGCGTTACTGCCGGTCACAGGAGTTGCCAGCTTGCGCCAGATTGCGTCAGCGTTGGAGATGGTGGGCGAGGACTTCGCGCACCTCTGGCCGCGGCTGCCGCTCGACGATGCGAGCATCGCCGGTCTGCTGAGCGTCACCCGGCAGCAGGTCATTAATTTGCGTAAATGTGCGCGCGAACGTCTGGCGCGAAGAATGAAAGCAATTCATTAAAAAATAATTTTTCGAGACTGGTAATACCTTATTGAAACCTCCGTCTTTCCACTCAGAGCAGGATTCCCTGTCCTGGAAATCGATTACGTGGGAAGCTATGAAATGAACGAACATCTCACCGAAACACTCATCGAACGATATCGCGAGCAAGTGCTTCCGCCCCTCGAATTGCTCGACGCCGACGACCATCTTGCCGGGTGCGAAATCTGCCGTCAGCGCCTGGACGACGAGCAGCGTTTACAGGCGGCAGGTCAATCATTGCGCCGGGACCTGGCGGCAACCGAAATGACTCACATTACCTATGAACAACTGGCGTTGTACGTCGACGGCGGCCTTGATCAAACAGACAATGAAATCGTGGATAGCCACTTGAAACTCTGTGAGCAGTGCTTCGCTGAGTTGAATGAGCTGCGCGCGTTTGCGACTGAGACGGCCGCCTACCCGGCCAAAGAATATGGCCCACGCGCAGCATCGTCGGTAGGCCAGAAGCTGCTGAGATTTATGAAAGGCTGGCGTGAGCGCGCGGAAGGATCGTGGCGTACACCTGCTTTCTGGCTTCCTGTCGAAATTGCCAGTCTCGCCCTCGTCGTAGCCCTGCTGGTATGGGCGGGTGTATTGCTATCGCGCAACTCCCAGTTGAAGATGGCACTCAACGCCGAGCGGCAGCAAAACGAAAAGCTCAAACAGGACTATCAAGCAGCAAGCGCCTCGGTCACCGACCTTCAGAACCAACTGGCCCAACTCAAATCACCAGAACTGCCAGGGTCCTCAAACGTCGTGACGCTGAATGATGGCCCACGGCAGGTAACGCTGGACGAGGAAGGCAATTTGGTTGGGGTGCCGGCAGAGTACCAACAGACGGTGAAGCAGACACTGACATCGCAGCAAATCGGGACCCCGCACATGCTCTCTGAGTTGATCGGAAAGTCAGGCGTGTTGATGGGGCCTGCCGAAGAGGGACATCCAATTGCACTGCTCAGTCCAGTCGGGACTGTGGTGACAGGTGTTCGTCCGGTTTTTCGCTGGCGAGCGCTCAACGGCGCTGAGGGGTATGTAGTCAAGATTTATGACGCAGACTTCAATGAAGTAGCAGCCAGCCCGCAGCTCTCCGGAACGGTGTGGACCGCGACACGTTCGCTCGAGCGTGGGCGAACTTATTCGTGGCAACTGACGGCACGAGCAGGCGGTAAGGAAATCGTCTCTCCGATCAAGCCCGCACCGGATGCGAAGTTCATGGTGCTGAGCCAGATGAAGGCTGGTGAGCTGGCCCATGCAAAGAATGCCAGCGGCAACTCGCATTTGACGCTGGGCATTCTTTATGCGCAGTCGGGACTGCTCGACGATGCCGAGCGTGAGTTCGGGGCGCTGTTACGCGCAAATCCGAAATCCAGACTGGTCCAGAAGCTGCTGCGCATCGTCAGAGAGAAGCGGCGTTCAGCATAGCCGAGCGCCGCACCAAATTGCTGCTGAGTTACGAGCAACTCGATCTGAGCGCCTTCTCCCCTAAAGGCTCGGTCAACGACAGGCTCTTCTGGAAATACTCCAGCGCCTGTGCGTAGTTGCTGAGTCAAGCGGGCGCAAAGTAGGTCGAAGTGCCGGAAATGTCGACAAAGCTCGTGACTCTTTCCGGCAAAACCGGCACAGTTCCCACACCAAAAACTCAAATAGCTCCTGAATTGGCCCGCTTTGGAATCGTGTGGTCTGGTACACACGTTGCGCTTCACCACTCTGGAAAGGCATCGCCTGATCGACCTAATAGTTAGCACCTATTTAAAGCGGAGAAGCAAAGATGAAACGACTTTGGCTGGTCTTTGTCGCAATTTTCATATTTTCGTTCGCGATCCTGGGATGGATTGGCTCGGAAGTCTTTCGTCAAAAGCCGCCCGTTCCACGTGAAGTGCAAACCACCAACGGTCAAAAGATGATCGGAGACGGAGAAGTTTCTGACGGACAAAATGTTTGGCAGGCCATGGGCGGAATGCAAGTCGGTTCGATCTGGGGGCACGGCAGTTACGTCGCCCCGGATTGGACCGCAGACTATTTGCACCGCGAGTCGCTCTATATTCTGGATAGTTGGGCCAACACAGAGTTTTCTCGACACTACGATGCGCTGGGCTCCGAACAGCAGGCCATGTTGCGACAGCGACTGCAAGACACTCTGCGCCGGAACACTTACGACGAACAAACAGGGCGTATCACCATTGAGCCGATCCGTTTGCGAGCCTTCGAAGAGAACTTAAAGTATTACTCCGACATCTTTGCTAACGGCAACAAAGCCTTTGCCATTCAACGCAACGCACAGTCTGACCCTGTAAAGCTCCGTCAACTAACAGCTTTCTTCTTCTGGACTTCATGGGCAGCATCAACCAATCGTCCCGGGCAGAAGATTTCATATACAAGCAATTTTCCTTCGGAACCGTTGGTTGGGAACGTAGCAACGAGTAGCGCACTCGTTTGGACCGGCGTCAGCGTAATCCTATTGATCGCCGGCATCGGCGCCATCATTTGGTTTCTGTCAGGACGCAAAACCGCGGCTCCTCATAATGTCCCTGACAGCGATCCGTTATTAGGCACCACCCTTACACCTTCGCAAAGAGCAACAGTCAAATACTTCCTGGTGGTGACGTTGCTGTTTTTGTTCCAAATTTTAATGGGAATGCTTACCGCTCATTACGGTGTTGAAGGTGGCGGTTTCTACGGAATTCCGCTGGCGGATTATCTACCTTACGTTGTAACGCGCACTTGGCACACACAACTTGGCATCCTTTGGATCGCCACTGCCTGGCTTGCCTCCGGTCTGTTTATCGGGCCCATTATCTGTGGATATGAACCGAAGTATCAGAAGCTCGGCGTGGACGTGTTGTTTGTCGCCCTCCTGATCGTCGTAATAGGTTCGATGGTTGGTCAATGGCTGAGTGTTACTCACAGACTGACGGGCACGGCCTCTTTCTACTTCGGGCATCAAGGTTATGAATATGTTGATTTGGGTCGGTTCTGGCAGGTTGGATTATTTACGGGATTGCTTTTGTGGCTCTTCCTTGTTGCTCGCACGGCCATTCCCGCATTACGAATGAACGATCATCGAAAGTCGCTGATCGGACTCTTTCTCATCACGACCGCGGGCATCGCATTGTTCTATAGTCCCGGGCTGTTCTGGGGCATGAAGTCAAATCTTTCAGTCGTCGAGTACTGGCGCTGGTGGGTTGTGCATCTCTGGGTAGAAGGTTTCTTTGAGGTCTTCGCCACCGCCGTGATCGCGTTTCTGTTTGCGCGGTTGGGAATCATCGACACGGTGGTAGCTGCCGAGGCAGCCGTCCTTTCGGGCGCAATCTATCTCTCCGGCGGCATCATCGGCACTCTACATCATCTTTATTTTGCGGGAACGCCGACGGTTGCTCTGGCTTTCGGCGCTTGCTTCAGCGCATTGGAGATAGTGCCTTTGACGAGCGTTGGATTTGAAGCGCGAGACAACCTCAATCGCAGTAAGCTGCGACCGTGGTTGGAAAAGTACAAGTGGGTGATCTACTTCTTCGTGGCGGTCGCATTTTGGAACCTGGTCGGCGCGGGCATCTTCGGATTTATGATCAATCCACCAATCGCGCTTTATTACATGCAAGGCCTGAACACTACGGCTGTTCACGCGCACGGAGCACTCTATGGCGTTTACGGCACCCTTGGCCTCGGACTGACACTCTTTTGTTTGCGGGCGATGAAGCCGGAATTGATGTGGAAGGACCGGTGGATACGCGTCGCGTTTTGGGCCATCAACATCGGTATGCTCATGGAAATGGTGTTCAGCCTGCTGCCCATCGGCTTACTGCAAACATATCAGTCAGTATCGGTGGGTTACTGGTACGCGCGTAGTCCGGAGTTCATGCAGACCACCCTCATGCAAATTCTCCGTTGGGTGAGAATTGTTGGGGACACTCTCTTTGCTATCGGAGCTTTCGCGTACGTCTATTTTGTCTTTGATTTGATCTTTCGGCGTCCAAAAACCAGAAGAGTTATCGGTGTCGTACCTGCAACTGCGCCGGAACCGATTTAAGACTTAGGTAAGATCTGTATGAAGCGCAAAGAACCGACAGCCAGGCGGGGATATTGTCCAAGGTGTAATCACAACGAGACGAACGAAGCGTTCACCTTTTGCACAGCCGATGGCACACCACTTATCTGGAACAATCACCTCGAAGGTGACACGACCTTGGTGGTTAATTTCCCACCAATGGGGAGATATGCGGAGACGCTTAGCACTAGTCATGCCTCACCAGCCAATACGCGTTGGCTCGACGTTATCAAGTGGCGTCGTTTCGGCGCTGCTCTAACAATTGCTTTGGCGCTCACACTGGCAGGATGGACTTACAGTTATCTCAACGAAAAAGACAATGCTGTTATTGGGTCGTTGGCTGTCCTGCCTTTTCTCAATGTCGATGCTGACCAAGGTCTCGAATACCTGTCTGACGGAATGACCGAAACTCTGATCAGCGACTTGTCGGAGCTTCCGAATCTCAACGTGAAGGCGCGTTCTTCGGTGTTTCGTTACAAGGACATGAACATTTCTGTTCGCGGGGTTGGTGCGGATTTGAACGTGCAAGCGATCTTGAACGGACGCATTTCTCGACACGACGGCGTTTTGATGCTGAGCCTTGAGTTGGCTGACGTGCGAACCGAAAATGTCATCTGGAGCAAACAATACAGTTGCAAGCCAACAGAACTAGTGTCATTGCAGAGCCAAATTGCTTTCGACGTTTCAGAGAAACTACGTTTGAAGATCGCTGGCGCTGGTCATCGCAAGCAGGCAAGTGAATACTCACCCAGCGCGGAGGCTTATGCATCCTATCTTAAGGGGCGGTATTACTGGAACAAACGCACAGTAAACGATTTGCACAAGGCAATCGAATGTTTTAATCAGGCCGTCGCGACCGACCGGAACTATGCTCTGGCCTACGCTGGTCTTGCTGACACGTACGTTGTGCTCAGCCTTTATCGTAACGACCCGGCGCTTGAGGAGCGATTGCGGGCGAGAGAAGCTGCGATGAAAGCCTTGTCGCTGAACGGGGATCTGGCCGAAGCGCACACAGCACTCGGCTTCGTCAACACGCAGGACTATGACTTCGCCAGCGCTGAACGCGAATATAAACGTGCCGTTGAGCTCAATCCGAATTACGCGACCGCGCATCAGTGGTACGGTGAGATGCTTTCCCACCTTGGCCGGCACGATGAAGCGACAGCCCAATTACGATTGGCGCTATCGATCGACCCTCTCTCACTCATTATAAACGTCATGTATGGCAACATCCTGTTTCATGCCCGACGGTACGATGAGGCGATCGCCCAAATGAAGAAGACCCTTGAACTGGATAACAATTTTGCAATAACGCATCAGTGTCTGGCTCGCATTTATCAGGCCAACGGGAATTACGCCGACGCCGTTGCAGAGTTTGCCAGGTATCAAGAGCTCAATGACGAGCAAAAAACGGCGACCCAGGTTCGAGAGAGCTTTAAGAAAGGTGGCTGGCCAGGATTTCTGCGTGCGATGACTGGCGAACACCGGCCGGCAAATCTGTCCGATTACGAAAGAGTCATATTTCTCGCCGCACTTGGCGAGAAGGACAAGGCATTCGCTGAACCATATAAGTCCTATGAGACCATTGGGCTTGTCCTCAAAGTCGACCCACTGTTCGACCCATTGCGTAATGACCAGCGCTTTTCCGAGGTTCTCACGCATGTCAAATTCGCGCCGGAGTGACGCGAGTTGTTACGAAGTGATCTTTGCTGAGGAGGTTTTGGAGGTGTTATGACAACTCTTGCGAGTTATCCGGCAATTACTCCTTCTACGGAGTTTCAATTTACCAGCAGGGATGGATTAAACATCGCCAGCGCCCGGGGGGATAGTCATGGGCCGATGCGCGGCGTAGTCCAAATCGCGCACGGTATGGGTGAACACATCGGTTGTTGCCAGTCACCGGCAATCCGACGAGCAGCAGATTCGATCCTAAAATCCCCTGCCGGTCACCACAAAGCCAGCCCAGTAAAACGGATGCCGGTATCGTTCGCTCCGCAGTAGTTTCAAGTCCGCTTCGCGCAACGCTCGCGCCGCGCTAAAACTGTCGACCGGGTTGGCCATCTGGGCTTTGAGCTGACGATGAAATTCCACCATCAACTCCGTCGTGCTGGCAGAATCCACTTTCCACTGACTCAGCACACTGGTCGGGCTGCCGGCCACAAAGAACGCCCACGACAACCCGATCATTCCTTCGCCCGCTCCCACACGCCCACGCGCTGTGTCGCAGGCCGACAGCACCACCAAGTCGGCATGCAAATTCAGTTTCATGATCTCCCACGCTTCCAGCAGCCCGTCTTCATTGCTATCGGCATCAGACTGCGCCAGCAGCAACTGCGAATACATCGCGCTGCTATCGTTCAGGATTCCGTGTGTGGCGAAATGAAGAATGCGATAACTTCCGGCTTCGGCCTTGGCGCGTTCCTCGCGGGCTTCGGCGCCAATGTAGACCTTGGTCTTCGGCGCGCCGTAAATCTGCTTTATCGCATTGACCTGTCTTTCGGCTTCGGGCAGTGGCTCGAGCTTCTCATCCATCAGCACCGACTTAACGCGAGTGATGGTTTGCTTGCCAAGCGCCGGATTGCCGAACGCTAACAGCGTCGGCGAACTGGCTGCGTCCTGCTTCCGCTCGCGTAGCTTGTTCATCTCCCTCAACGCCGTGAGCGAGGGCGCATACGCGATCGCAGCGTCTTCAATCAGATAGCGGTTTGGACCAGGCTGCAAGGTCTGAAAAGGCAGTTCCCAGAGCGCGCCGTCCGGCACGATGATCATTGATGCGCGGCCCTGCAATTGCACTGCGGCCGGCTTGAGCAACAGATCGTAAAGTTCGCGCGCCGGCTCGCGAAACCCCGGACTGCCGCTGGCCAGTGTCTCCCGGAACTGTGCCACCCGGCCTTCCAGTTCCTTTTGTTTGATCGCCAGCGGGTAAACCTTCAACTCGGTCGTGGTCCCCGCAGCATTTACCGTGAGCGCAAAGAGGTAAGTCCGCTCGTCAGTCACCACATACTCCAGCAGCGCGCTCCGGGAATCAGGCAGCAGGGCCCGCGCCTGTTCAGGCGTCAGCGGCTCTATTTCACCTCGCTGCGTTTTCAGTTCAGAATGCGCGGCATACAGGCTGGTCTGGAATGCTTCGTAATCGAGACGCGCTTTTTGTAGTTGGGCCTTGAGATCGTTGAGACGAGCGGGTTCAGGCTGCGAGCGCTGATTCTCGCGTGTAGTCTGGATATTGAGCGACACGAGATGATTATTGAATCCTCGTTCCCGCTCCTGCTCGGCTGCGGTCATGGCTTTGTTGACGTTGATGCGGCCGCTGTGGAGCACGTCGAGGAGGACGCGGGCTTTGGCGCGTTCAGCATAGGCGAGCGCCGCGGTCGGTTGGTGCTGAGCCACAAGCAATTCGACCATGCGTTGGTAGGGTGCGAGTCTAATTTCGAAGAAACGCTGACGATCCTGCTCACCGCCAGCAACCTGAGCGCGCAGCGTCTCGATGGTGGCGATAGCCTCTTCAAAGGCTTGGCGAGCAGCGGTGAGTTGGTTGAGGGCGCGATAAGACTGGCCTGCCAAGTTCTGAGCACGCCAGAGCAGAACAGGATAACCGAACTGTTTAGCCAGAACCGTGGCCCGGCCGGCGAAATCTAAGGCCTGAGCATAGTTTCCCTGTAATATACTCACATCTCCCATCCTGATCAGCGTGCGGCTCACCGGGGTCTTGTTTCCCAAAGCCTCGCTCAGCGCCAGGCTCTTCTGGAAATGCTCCAGCGCCCGCGCGTAGTTACCTTGCGAAGAATGAACAAGCCCGATGTTTTCCAGCGTGTCGCTAACCCCGGCCTTATCCCCAAGAGCTTCCATCAGCATCAGGCTCTTCTGGTAATACTCAAGCGCCTGCGCGTAGTTGCCTTGCCAAAAATAAACATTTCCGATGTTGTTCAGCGTGCTGCTGCCCCCAATCTTGCCCCCGATAGCCTCGCTCAGCGCTCGGCTCCTCTGGAAATACTCCAGCGCCTGCGCGTAGTTGCCTTGCGAAGTGTGAACATTTCCGATGTTGTTCAGCGTGCGCGCACTCCCATCCTTGTCCCCCAAAGCCTCGCTCAGCGCCAGGCTCTTCTGGTAATACTCTAGCGCCTGCGCATAGTTGCCTTGAAGATAATGAACATTCCCGATGTTGTTCAGAGTGTATCCAAGCCCAATTTTGTCCCCCAAAGCCCGTTTCATCGCCAGGCTCTTCTGGTAATGCTCCAGCGCCTGTGCGTAGTTGCCTTGAACATAATGATCATCTCCGATGCTGTTCAGTGTGTATGCAATCACGACCTTGTTTCCGATAGCCTCGCTCAGCGCCAAGCTCTTCTGGTAATGCTCCAGCGCCTGCGCATAGTTGCCTTGCCCGTCATGGATAACTCCGATGTTGTGCAGCGTGCGCGCACTCCCATCCTTGTCCCCCAAAGCCTCGCTCAGCGCCAGGCTCTTCTGGTAATACCCCAGCGCCTGTGTGTAGTTACCTTGCCGCATGTAAACAATCCCGATGTTCCCCAGCGTAATGCAAATTTTAACCTTGTCCCCCAAAACCTCGCTCAACGCCAAGCTCTTCTGATAATGCTCCAGGGCTTGCGCGTAGTTGCCTTGCGAATTGTGAACATTCCCGATGTTGCCTAGCGCTCCGCTCATCCCAGTCTTGTCCCCCAAAGCCTCGCTTAATGCCAAGCCCTTCTGGTAATGCTCCAGGGCCTGCGCGTATTTACCTTGCGAATAGTGAAAATTCCCGATGTAATTCAGCGTAGATGCGATTCCGGCCTTATCAGCAATTTGTTCCGCAATCTTCTGCGTGAGGCGAAACCTGGCGAGCGCCTCCGGATAATTGCCTTGCGAAAGCAGACCTAAGCCCTGCCGGTTCAACTCTCGAACCAATCTTTCAGTTACCAGATCCTTCTCCGCTGTCAGGAGCGCTGAGCTCTCATCTTCGGTTTTGAGCAATGCCAGCGCAACGGCGAGATCTTCCTCGGCCGGCGCCTCGCGCCAGACTTTCCAGGCGCCTTCTTCTTTCACGCCTTCCAGCGCGCGAATCATTTTTCCCAGGTCAGCCGCAGGCTTGCTCGTCTTCACGTCAAGGGCGTCCATCTCGAGCTCGACGCGCAACTTCGCCTGTTCTCCCTCAACTGCAATTTTGCGGATCACCAGACCCTTGACTTCGATCTTTTCAAAGTCGGTGAAGAATTTCTGCACGATCGCGCGTCGCGTCACGAGTTCAGAGGACCTGGCACTCCACAACCGCAGGAAGCCATCCAAATCTTTTTTTGCATAACTGCCGTAGAACTCCTGGACGAGCGCGCGCAAATCAGCATCATCAGAAGCTGCGGTGGGTCGCGGTCGAGATTCGTCTTGAGCCGGCATGGAAAACAAGAGAACGCAGACTAAAATGACGCTGCCTAACCGACCACGATGAGTAGACCGCATGAGATCACCTCCAGAGATGGGGCGTTTGGTTCTTGCAGAAACAGAATTTAGTAGCAGATTCGATCTAAAAACCCTTGCCGGTCACCACGAAGCCGGCCCAGTAAAACGGATGCCGATACCGTTCGCTCCGCAGTAATTTCAGCTCCGCTTCGCGCAACGCTCGCGCCGCGCTAAACCTGTCGGCCGGGTTTGCTATTTGCGCTTTGAGCTGGCGATGAAATTCCACCATCAGCTCCGTCGTGCTGGCAGAATCGACTTTCCACTGACTGAGGATGCTGGTCGGGCTACCGGCGACGAAGAACGCCCAAGATAAGCCGATCATTCCTTCGCCCCCTCCGACACGCCCGCGCCCCGTCTCGCACGCCGACAGCACCACTAAGTCGGCATGCAAATTCAGTTTCATGATCTCCCACGCTTCGAGCAGCCCGTCTTCGTTGGTATCGACTTCAGACTGCGCCAGCAGCAACTGGGAATACATCGGGCTGCTGTCGTTCAGGATTCCGTGGGTGGCGAAATGAAGAATGCTATAACTTCCGGCTTCCGCCTTGGCGCGTTCCTCGCTCGCTTCCGCGCCGATGTAGACTTTGCTTTTCGCTGCGCCGTAGATTTGCTTTATAGAGTTGACCTGCCGTTCGGCTTCGGGCAGTGGATCAAGCTTCTCGTCCATTAGCACCGCCTTGGCGCGCGAAATACTTGGCTGGCCCAACGCTGGATTGCCGAAGGCCAACAGCGTCGCAGAGCTGGCTGCGTCCTTCTTCCGGTCGCGTAGCTTGTTCATTTCTCGCAACGCCGTGAGCGAGGGCGCATAAGCGATCGCAGCGTCTTCAATCAGATAGCGGTTTGGACCAGGCTGCAAGGTCTGAAAAGGCAGTTCCCAGAGCGCGCCATCCGGCACGATCACAAGTGCTGTTCGGCCCTGCAACTGTGCGGCGGCCGGTTTGAGCAACAGATCGTAAAGTTCGCTGGCCGGCTGGCGAAACCCCGGACTGCCGCTGGCCAGTGTCTCCCGGAACCGTGCCACACGGCCTGCCAGTTCCTTTTCTTTAATCGCCAGCGGGTAAACCTTTAACTCAGTCGTCCCGGCAGCATTTACCGTGAGCGCAAAGAGGTAAGCCCGCTCGTCAGTCACCACATACTCCAGCAGTGCGCTCCGTGAATCAGGTAGCAGCGCCCGCGCCTGATCCGGTGTCAGCGACTCTACTTCGCCCCGCTGTGCTTTCAGTTCAGGATGCGCGGCATACAGGCTGGTCTGGAATGCTTCGTAATCGAGCCGGGCTTTTTGCAATTGCGCTTTGAGATCGTTGAGACGCGCCGGATCAGGTTGCGCACGTTGATTCTCCCGTGAAATCTGCGTGTTGAGCGAAACGAGCTGATTATTGAAGCCGCGTTCCTGGTCCTGCTCCGCCGCGGTCATGGCTTTGGTGACATCGAGGCGGCCACTGTGTAGCACGTCGAGCAGCACACGGGCTTTGGCGCGTTCAGCGTAGGTGAGCGCCGCGCTAAATTGCTGCTGGTTCACGAGCAATTCGATCATGCCGTGGTAGGGATCGAGACTCTTCTCAAAAAAGTGCTGCTGCTGTTGCTCACCGCCTACGACCTGAGCGCGCAGTGTCTCAATGGTGGCGATCGCTTCTTCAAAGGCTTTGCGAGCAGGGGTGAGTTGGTCGAGGGCGCGGTAAGTTTCGCCGACCCTGGTTAGCGTCAGGCTAAGTTCTGTCTTGTCTCCAGCTTCGCTCATCGCCAGGCCTTTCTGGAAATACTCCAGCGCCTGCGCGTAGTTGCCCTGCTCGTAATAAACATCCCCGATGGCGACCAGCGTGCCGCTCACGCCGCCCTTGTCCCCCAAAGCTTGCTGAACCTCCAGGCTTTTCTGGAAATGTTCGAGCGCCTGCACGTAGTTGCCTTGGATTAGATAGATTGTCCCGATGTTGGCGAGCGCGTAGCTAACCCCAGCCTTATTCCCCAAAGCCTCGCAGATCGCCAGGCTCCTCTTGATATGCTCCAGCGCCTGCGTGTCTTTGCCTTGCTTGAAGTAGACGCTCCCGATGCTGTTCAGCAAAGATGCGATCCCGGGCTTGTTACTTAAATCCTCGCTCAGCGCCAGGCTCTTCTGAAAATGTTCCAGCGCCTGCGCATAATTACCTTGTTTCAAATGAAGAAGTCCGATGCTTTTGAGAGAGGTGCTAATCTCAGTCTTGTCTCCCAAAGCCTCTCTGATCGTGAGGCCTTTCTGTAAGTACTCCAGCGCCTGTGCGTAGTTGCCTTGCAAGATATAGACATTCCCGATGCTGTTCAGCGTAGCGGCGATCCCCTCCTTATTTCCCAGAGCCTCGGTCACCGCGAGGCTCTTCTGGAAATACTCCAGCGCCTGCGCGAAGTTGCCTTGGTAGAGATGAATATTCCCGATGTTATGCAGCGGACCCGCGGTATTGGTCTTGTTTCCCAGAGCCTGGATTATCTCCAGGCACTTCTGATAATGCTCCAGCGCCTGCACATAGTTGCCTTGCCTCGAATGAACAATCCCGACGTTGTTCAGTATGCGTACAAACCCAACCTTGTCACCAATTTGTTCCGCAATATTTAGCCCAAGGCGAAACCGGGCGAGTGCTTCCGGATAATTCCCTTGCGAGCCGAAACGAATCCCCTGTAGATTCAACTCCTGAACTAAGCTCTCTGTTACCAGTTCCTTCTCCGCTGTCAGAAGCGCTGACCGCTCATCGTCGGTTTTGAGCAATGCCAGCGCGGTGGCGAGGTCTTCCTCTGCCGGCGCCTCGCGCCAGACTTTCCAGGCACTTTCTTCTTTCACGCCTTCCCACGCGCGAATCATCTTCCCAAAACCCACCGCAGGCTTGCCCGTCTTCACTTCAATGGCGTCCATCTCAAGCTCGACGCGCAACTTCGCCTTCTCACCCTCAACCTCCATTTTGCGGATCACTAGACCCTTGACCTCGATCCTTTCAAAGTCGACGAAGAGTTTCTGCATTGTCTTGCGGCGCGCGGCCGATTCAGGGGACCTTGCGCTCCACAACCCTAGCAAGCCAGCCAAATCCTTCTTTGCATAACTGCCGTAGTACTCCTGGACCAGCGCGCGCAGAGCAGCGCTATCAGCCGCTGAGGGCTGCGTTCGAGACTCGTCGTGTGCATGCACGGAAGACAAGAGGACGCAGACTAAGATGACGCTGTCTAATCCACCACGATGAGCAAATCGCATGAGATCACCTCCAGAGATGGTCGTTTGAATCTTGCAGCAATCGGACGAGCAGCAGATGCGATCTAAAATCCCTTGCCGGTCACCACGAAGCCAGCCCAGTAAAACGGATGCCCGATATCGTTCGCTCCGCAATTTGTTCAGTGATTTGCTGCGCAACGCGAAACCTCGCGAGCGCCTCCGGATAACTGCGTTGCGAACTCAAGCCACTGCCCTGTCGAATCAGCTCTCGAACCAATCGCTCTGTTACCAACTCCTTCTCCGCTGTCAGAAGCGCTGATCGCTCATCGTCAGTTTTGAGCAATGCCAGCGCATTGGCGAGGTCTTGCACTGCAGGCGCCGCTGCAGTGGACCGCGTTCGAGATTCGTCTTGAGCCAATCCGGAAGATAAGAAAAGAAAAACTAAGATGACGCTGCATAATCGACCACGATGAACAAACCGCATGGGATCACCTCCAGAGAAGGTCATTTCGTTCTCGCAGAATAAGAATTTTAGTAAAAGCCTCAAAAGTATGAATCGCCTTGTCGGGTAATTTTGAAATAACTCGATTGAGTAATGTTCCGCTCGCACTATCTAGGGTTTCGAGCGAAAACGAATAGGCGCAAAATCCCTCCCGCATTGAACTTATCGTTGAGCAATTAGTTTTGATTCAGGTGACCTATGAACTCTGGAATAAAAATCATTAAGCGCGGCCGCACCAATGAATCGCAAAACGCGCCGCTTCGTCAGGATGAAAAGACTGGTCGACACAGCGAGCGCGAAATTGCCGGCACGGTGAAGAATTGGATCGCCGAGTGGGCGCAACAAAGACGAGCTGATGAACACATCGCACGCACGCGATTTTTTGCAGCAGCTCATTCATGACTGTTCGATCGACACAGGCGCGACGAGGTGAGTTATGTTGACGATACTCAAGGACGCTTTGTCAAAACGTAAAGTCTTAATCTCGGCGACGATTGTTGTCGGACTGATCACTGTGGCCCTGTTCGCTGCAGCCCGCTCAAACAAACCGGCGCAAGCCGCGCCGCGACCAATCGAGGTCCAGGTAGTTCAAGTCGCACAACAGAACGTTCCAGTCTACAGCGAATGGATCGGGACCACTGACGGCATGGTCAACGCTGACATCAAGGCCCAGGTCACCGGATATCTTCTCAGACAGAATTACAAAGAAGGCTCGTTCGTCACCAAAGGACAATTGTTGTTTGAGATCGATCCGCGACCGTTTCAAGCCGAGTTGGACCAGGCCAAGGGTCGGCTCGCACAGTTTGAAGGTCAACTCGAACAGGCCACCTCTCAGGTAGCACAGTCCGAAGCACAAGTGGCGCAGGCAAATAGCAATGTGTCGGAGGCAGAAGCCCGACTCGCACAGTCACAAGCAAATCACGTAAAGACGCAACTCGACGTCGACAAGTACAAGCCACTCGCGGAACAGAAAGCGGTCACGCAGCAGGAGTACGACAACGCTGCGCAGACGAATGTGGCAGCCCAGGCTCAAGTCAAAGCCTCTGAAGCCGGCGTAGAAACCGCGCGCGCCGGACTCCGTGCTGCCAACGCGCAGACCCGTACAGCCAAAGCGGCAATTGCGACCGTTAAAGGACAGATCGAAAACGCCAAAGCCTCCGTGCGAACCGCTGAACTCAATCTGAGTTTCACGCGCATCATCGCGCCTATCGACGGCATTGCCGGAATCGCGCAGGCGCAGGTAGGTGATCTGATAAGCACACAGAGCGCGCCGTTGACGACAGTGTCCACCGTCGATCCGATTAAGGTCTATTTCAATCTCAGCGAGCAGGAGTACTTGAATTTTACCAGGCGCAATCTAATCGCTGCCCAGGATGGACGCAGCGTCGTCCAGGTTGAGCTCGAGCTCATTCTGGCCGATGGCACGATGTATCCACGGAAGGGCAGTTTTTACTTCGCGGATCGCCAGGTCGATTCAAAGACCGGCGCGATCCGTTTGGCCGGTGTTTTTCTGAATCCGGGAAACGTCCTGCGTCCGGGGCAATATGGTCGTGTGCGCGCTGTGACCTCAACCAAAACAGACGCCCTGCTAATACCACAGCGCGCACTGACGGAGTTGCAAGGCAGTTACCAGGTCGCGGTTGTCGGACACGGTAACCAGATTGAGATTCGTAATGTCAGAGTCGGCGATCGCGACGGCGCATCGGTAATTATCGAAGATGGATTGAAGGTGGGTGAGTCAGTAGTCGTGGAGGGACTGCAACGAATTAAACCAGGCGCATTGGTCAATCCAAAGCCATACACGGCGGCAAAATGATCTCCAGACTCTTCATCAACCGGCCCGTAGTAGCAATGGTCATCGCGATCATCACAGTAATTGGCGGCCTGGTTGCCATACGCGGTCTTCCCGTCGCGCAATTTCCTGAAATCGTTCCGCCGCAGATCATCGTCAACACGACTTACACGGGTGCAGATGCCGTGACGATCGAGCAGTCAGTCGCAACGCCGCTCGAGCAGCAGATGAGCGGCGTCGACAAACAGCTCTACATGCAGTCGACCAACGCGAATGACGGCACGATGGCTTTGACCGTGACCTTCGACGTTGATACAGATCCAAATCTGGACCAGGTAAACGTCCAGAATCGCGTGGCGCAAGCGGAGCCAAATTTACCCGCAGACGTTAATCAGTTTGGACTGAACCTGCGCAAGTCAACGGGCATACCGACACTCGCCTTCGCCATCTATTCGCCGCAGCAAACGCACGACTCATTGTTTCTCGCCAATTACGCAAACATAAACATCAACGACGCCTTGTATCGCGTGCCCGGCGTTGGCGAGGTGCGCTTGTTCGGCGCGAGCGATTATGCGATGCGCATCTGGGTCAAGCCTGACCTGCTCGCTAAACTCGGCATCACTGTCCCTGATCTCACGCGTGCCGTGCAACAACAAAGCACAGTGAACCCAGCCGGCAAAGTCGGCGCTGAACCCGCGCCTCTGGGTAAGGAGATGACCTACACCTTGCGCGCACAGGGACGCTTACAGAGTCCGGAAGATTTCGGTCAGATAGTGGTGCGCTCAAAACCGGACGGTTCGGTCGTGCGGCTGAAGGATGTGGCGCGCATTGAACTCGGCGCGCAGAACTACCAACAGGTCGCGCGCTTCAATGGCCGTCCTGCCGGCATCATCGCGGTCTTTCAATCGCCTGGATCGAATGCGCTCGCAGTTGCTGACGGCGTCAAGAAGACCCTGGAAGAGTTGAAGCAGCGTTTTCCCGCAGATCTCGATTACGCGATTGGTCTCGATACAACACTCTCGGTGACCGACGGCATTAAGGAAATCGTTGAGACGCTCGTGATCGCAATCGTGCTCGTCATCCTCGTCGTCTTTATCTTTTTACAGAATTGGCGGGCGACGCTCATTCCGATGATCGCGGTGCCTGTGTCGCTCATCGGCACGTTCGCAGTCTTTCCGCTCCTTGGTTTTTCGATCAATACGCTTTCACTCTTTGCGCTCGTACTGGCAATCGGGCTTGTAGTTGACGATGCGATTGTTGTCGTTGAGGCAGTGGAGCATCACATCGAGGAAGGCATGAGTCCGCGCGAAGCGACACTCAAGGCTATGGAGGAGGTGGCGGGGCCGGTCATCAGCATCGCACTCATTCTTGCTTCGGTATTCATTCCGGTTGCGTTTGTGAGTGGCATCCAGGGCCGTTTGAATAAACAGTTCGCGGTCACGATCGCGGTCTCCGTCATGCTCTCGGCCTTCAACGCTTTGACGTTATCGCCGGCGCTCTCAGCACTGATGCTGCGACCACGTAAACAATCACGCGGAGTGCTGGGCCGATTCTTTGGCGTGTTCAACCGCGGATTTGAGAAGGCCACACACGGTTACATCAATTTGAGTCGTGGATTGATCCGCAAAGCAGCTATTGGCTTGCTGATTCTGGGGGGCTTCGCGCTAGCTGACGGTTTTATGGGTAACAGATTGCCGAGCAGCTTTCTGCCCGAAGAAGACTACGGCTACCTGTTTCTTAATATTCAACTTCCGCCGGCGGCATCGCTTGAACGAACGAATCAAGTCTCGAGCAAGATCGAAAAGATTTTGCAAGAGACCGAGGGCGTGAAGTCCTACACCACAATTAACGGCTTCAGTCTTTTGAACCGGGTGTCGGCAAGTTATAACGGCTTCTTCTTTGTCTCGCTGGAACCGTGGGACGACCGCGAGCACACGGCTCATGAAGTCCAGCAGAGTGTTAACGCGAGGCTGGCGCGTGAAGTGCCCGAAGCGATTGCGTTCCTGTTTGGTCCACCGGCAATTCCGGGACTCGGAAATTCCGGCGGCTTCTCCTTCTGGCTTCAGGACAGAAGCGGCGGTCCGGTCGAGTTTCTCGATCAGAATCTGCAAAAGTTCCTGGCAGCAGCCCGCCAGCGTCCCGAGCTCGCCGGCGTCACCTCGCAGTTCTCAGCGACCACGCCGCAGATTTATGCGGACGTTGATCGCGACAAGGTACTCAAGCAGGGAGTTGCCGTGGCCGATGTCTATCAAACACTGCAAACGTATCTCGGCGGTCTCTACTTGAATCAGTTTAATCGCTTCGGCCGCCAATGGCGCGTGTTCCTGCAAGCGGAAGGCGAAGAACGGCTGAGTGAACGCGACATCGATCAGTATTACGTACGGAACAACGACGACCAGATGGTGCCGCTTTCTTCTTTGGTCACGACGCGCAGGATCTCCGGTCCCGAATACACCAACCGTTTCAATCTTTATCGGGCGGCCCAGGTGATCGGGGCTGCCGCGCCTGGCTACAGCTCGGGTCAGGCGATGACGGCGCTCGAAGAAGTTGCGAAGCAGACGCTTCCGGCTGAGATCGGTTACGACTGGGCCGACCTCTCGTATCAGGAGAAAAAGGCTTCAGGCACGACGGCGTCTGTGTTTGGACTGTCGCTGATCTTTGTCTTCCTGATCCTCGCTGCTCTCTATGAGAGCTGGTCTCTGCCATTCTCCGTGCTGCTGACCGTGCCGGTTGCGGTCTTCGGTGCGGTTCTCGGCCTCTGGTTGCGTGGATACGATCTCGACGTCTACGCGCAGATCGGTTTGATTGTGCTCATCGGGCTGGCGGCAAAGAACGCGATTCTGATCGTCGAGTTTGCCAAAGCCGAGTTAGAAAAGGGACGCGATCTTGTCGATGCTGCACTCGAAGGCGCACGGCTTCGTCTGCGTCCTATTTTGATGACTTCGTTTGCTTTCATTCTTGGATCAGCACCGCTGTGGATCGCATCGGGCGCGGGTGCATCTTCGCGCCGCATCCTCGGCACGGTTGTGATCGTTGGCATGCTGGCCGCCACCGCCATCGCGATCTTTCTTATCCCTGTGACTTTCTATCTGGTCGAGAAGCTCATGATGAGGTTCGGCCGCAGACACGAAGGCCACCAGCAACTTCCGAAACTGGAACCAGCGTCCGGAGATTGAAATGAGAACGATACAGAAATCCACCTTGGAGGGCGGCGGCCTGCCGCCGCTTTGGCCTCGATCAGGCCGCAACGATAACAAAGCGGCGTCAGGCCGCCGCACTCCAAGGCGGATCACAAAAGCGCCGTTGTCCTTATTGATGACAATCTTCTTAGTGGGCAATGTTGCTGCTCAAAAAGGTCCAACTTTTCCGGTAAAAACTCCCGACACGTTTCGCGACGCAGACGCAACTGCTGCGACCGGTCAGAACTCCATTGGCGATCTCAAGTGGTTCGAGGTCTTCAAGGATGCAGAGCTACAGAAGCTGGTCAGAACAGCGATGGCCCAGAATTATGATCTGCGTGCGGCGGTGGCGCGCGTCAATGCTGCACGCGCTAACCTGGGCCTGGCACGCTCAGATCAGTTTCCGCAGGTTGTAGGCAGCGCCGATGTGACCACGACGCACGACTCGAAAAACGGCCAGTTCGGCGCGTCACCGCTGAGTGGTCGGACGCGTAGTTTTGGTAATTTCTTTCTGAATTTTCTGACTTTTGAGTTAGACATTTGGGGCCGCTTGCGCCAACAGACTAAAGCCGCGCACGCAGAGTTGCGTGCTTCGGAGGAAGACCGCAAGGCGGTGATGACGATTGTGGTGAGCGACGTCTCGACCGGGTATTTCAGTCTGCTCGAACTCGACAGCGAGCTTGAGATTGGCAAGCGCACGCTCGCGGCACGCGAAGAGTCGCTGCGGCTAATCCAGTTAAGCGATCAGTCCATAAAGGCAGGCGATGATGGCCATGCCGATGCCGCCGAAAATGCCCGCTATCAATCCGGCAGAGTAAGGATGAACCTTAACAGGTATATAGACGCGATGATTCTCAATACCGGGTAGCAAGTGGTCCACCCTTCGTGTTGAAGGGACGATTGGCACAACAGTGCGGCGCACCTGAATCATCTCCTCCTGCGGTACCGGAAACACATTGCGAAACCAGCCAATGGCGCCGCGCAACAAAACAAGAAGTCCGACAAAGCTAACGCCCAAATTTGTCACCACGCCGGCGAAGATCAGGGTGAGACCGAAAGCTGTGACAAGTGCCCACGGCGTCGGCGCCGGCACTTCGATCATGTCCTCTGATTTGTGTGCTCCGTTGTTTTCAGACATCTTTCTCAAGACTCCTCTAGCTGCATCAACGCCCAATGACATAAACGACCGTGAACACAACCACCCATACGGCGTCGACGAAGTGCCAGTACCAGGAGACCATTTCTATTCGCTCGTGTTGCTTCGGCGTAACGAGGCCACGAAGACTGGAAAACAGGACCAGCGTCAGCAGGCATAAGCCGACGATCACGTGACTGGCGTGCAGCCCTACAAGCGAGTAGAACGTTGTACCGAACAGGTTGGTGCTGATGGTCAGATGATGGACCGTGATGAGCCTGTGCCACTCGAGCGCCGTCGCGCCGATGAAGGAGGCCGCAAGCAAGATCGTGATCAACCACCAGAGCTGAAAGCGACCTCGGTTCTCGCGGCGTAATGCTCGCTCCGCCAACATGATCGTCACGCTGCTTCCAAGCAAGCAGATCGTGGGAATGATCGGCGTCTCCAACACTTCGCGCGGAGTCGGACCAGTCAAACTCTTGCCGATATAAAAAAGGTAGGCCGCGACGAAAATCGAGAACAGCGTGGTCTCAGTCAGGATCAGGCAGACGAGCGCCACCTTCCGGCTCGACGGTAAACTCCAGTCGCCAGGTTCAAAGGCCAGGGGCAAAGATGCATCGTTAATCATCGCTTACTCTCCTTCCCCTCACTCGTACTTCCAATCCGGATCTTCCGGATGTTTCAGGTCCCAAAGCGGACGACGACTGCGAACTGTCGGCATCGTCGCGAAGTTGTAATCAGGGGGCGGCGAACTCGTGGACCATTCGAGCGTCCACGCGTCCCACGGATCATTGCCGGCCAGTTCACCCTTCCTGAGGGAGCGGATAATGTTGATGGCGAGCACAAGAATGGCGGTCGCCTGAAAGAGCGCTCCTGCTGTAGCGATGAGATTAAGAGTGTCCCAGCCACGCCCAGGGTCGTAAGTGAAGATGCGTCGCGGCATGCCGAGAATGCCAGCGAAGTGCAACGTATCGAACGTCAGATGAAACCCGATCACGAACAGCCAGAAATGCCAGAGTCCGAGTCGCCGATCGAGTAGGCGGCCCACTGCTTTTGGATACCAGTAATAAAAGCCGGCGAAGATGCCGAAGAGAAATGCACCGACAAGCGTGTAGTGAAAGTGTGCGACGACGAAGTACGAGTCCGTTAGCTGCCAGTTGAAAGGAGCGACGGCCAGCATCACACCGGTCAAGCCCGCGATCAAAAATTGAAAGAGAAACGCGATGCAGAAAAGCATCGGCAGGTCGAACCGAATCTTGCCGCCGTACATTGTGCCGAGCCAGTTGAAAATCTTGATCCCAGTTGGCACGGCTACCAGAAAGGTCGAAATGGCGAAGAAGGTGTTGCCGACTGAAGTCATCCCGACTGTGAACATGTGATGTGCCCACACGCTCATGCTGATAAGACCGATCATCGCAGTTGCGGCGACCATGATTGGATATCCAAAGATAGGTTTGCGCGAAAAGACCGGAACGATTTCGGAGAGACAGGCGAACGCCGGGATCATCAGGATGTAGACCTCAGGATGGCCGAAGATCCAAAAGAAGTGTTGCCAGATCACTGCGGAGCCGCCGGCTTGCGTGTCGAAGAAATGCGCGCCCAGATAGCGGTCAATGAGCAGCATGATTTGCGCTCCCGAAAGCCCGGGCAATGCCAGCAGGATCATGAAATTCGTTACGAGCATCAGCCACACCATCAGGGGCATGCGCATCAACGTCATACCCGGACAGCGCAGCGCGATGACAGTCGCGATTACGTTGATGGCCGAGACTGTGCTGCCGATACTCGTGAGCAGCAGGCTTAGAATCCAGTAGTCAGTACTGGTGCCGCGAGAGAAGGCGCGCGCAGTAAGCGGTGCGTAAGCGAACCATCCGACGTCCGGCGCAGAGCCGTGACCCGCCAGGCCCGGTGCACCGAGATAACTGAAATAGAGGAGTAGTCCACCAAAGAGAAACATCCAGTAACCGAAAGCGTTCAGGCGCGGGAAAGCCATGTCGCGTGTTCCGATCATCAGGGGCACGAGATAGTTGCCGAGTCCCGCGATGATTGGCATGCCCACCAGAAAGACCATCGACGTGCCGTGCATGGTGAAGAAACGGTTGAACACATCCGGCTCGAGCAAACTGTTGACGGGGATTGCAAGCTGCAAGCGAATGGCGACCGCCATCAGTCCTGCGACTACCAGGAAACCAAGAGCCGTACCGATGTACATCAGGCCGAGTTTCTTGTGATCGACGGTGATGACAAGACCGTGCAATCGATCAATGAATGAACTGCCCAACGCTCTGTCGACCGGTATTGTTATTTCCTGAGTTGCCATCCCGCCGTCCCTTCCTATTTGAGCGTTTGCAAGTAAGCAGTGATTTGGTCCACCTCTTGATCTGTAAGCTGCATATTCGGCATCAGGCAGCCCACCTTGAACTTTTGCGGATCGCGCACCCAGAGGCGCAAGTTATCGGGCGTATTTGCTACTGCACCCGCACCCAACGTTTCGCGGCTCATCAAGTGAGTCAGGTCAGGACCGAACTTTCCTTGTGCTGACGTACCACGAAGGGTGTGGCAATTGACGCAGGAATTGGCAAAGAATGCCTTGCGCCCTTCATCGGCGTTCGTAGCTACTGATGCGGACTGTTGTTCCTTCACCCATCGATCAAAGTCGTCTGGTGAATGGACAACGACGCGAATCAACATCCGTGCGTGCTGTGTGCCGCAGTACTCGGCGCAATTGCCAAGATAGGTGCCGGGCCTCGTGGGCTCGATCCACATCAGGTTTTCACGGTTCGGGATCAGATCGGTTTTGCCGGCAAGTTGAGGCACCCAAAAGCTATGTGCGACGTCGGCCGATTGCAGCTTGAGAAATGTCGGCCGAGGTTCACGCCCGTCGCTCGCCGGCACATGTAGTTCATTGGCAGTCGCGATACCCAGCTCCGGGTAACGAATTTCCCACCACCACTGATGCCCGACGACCGTCGCCTGGACTGTGCCCTGCGGCGGCTTTCGATTCTGAATGTCGGCAATCGTGCGCGACGTCACCAGAATCAGCACGAAGACGATCAGCACTGGCATTACTGTCCAGGCAAGTTCTATCTGGTTGCTACCGTAAACCTGCGGCGGTTCGCTTGCTTCATCTCCGGCGCGGTGTCGGAAGCGGATGAGGGCATAGGCGAGCAGGCCGGCAACAACGACAAAGATAACGGCGCATACTATGAGCACCAGGAATGAAGTCTCTTTGATCTCTTGAGCTGGTTGGGCTAGAGGTCGAAAGATGTCTGTTACAGAATCGATTTTTCCGAGAGCGGGTTGCACATTCGCGTTAACAATGATGCAGGTCAGCGCAGACACGAAGAGAAATAGTGCTCGCAGTATGCGGTGATAACGATATGAATGCGGTCGCATGCTAACTCCGACTGCTCGAATAAGATTGCCGTTCTGAAATCAGCGCAACGGATGTACCAAACAAATCGAACTTCGGATTGCTTGAATTAGCCGATTAATAAACCGGTGCAGGCTCAACCTGCCGGAAGTGACGGACGCAGGGGGATGCATTGCGGCAGGGCGCCCGACAATTCGGAGAGGACCAACCTCAAAGAACTTTCACCAGGATTGCTTTGAAGTAATGAGGAGCAGAGTTTGAGGAGTGTTTGTAGGGGCGGCCCTCTGTGGCCGCCCGTAGGGCGACCCACTCTCATAACCCAGATCAAACGTCAGACTCATGTTGTTGCTTGCCTCGGCAGTGCCGCCCGAGAGTGTTTGTCCATTCGTGGCGATTGACGCGCTCGAGTGATAAGGCGCAACCATGAATCCGACTCTCGTAAACCAACGGCTCTGTTTGAGTGGAATGCTAATCAGTTGTGCATCCGAGACTGTTTCGGTTCGGAACTCATCGCGCTGCGGCTCTGGTACGCCTTGCGCATGCGCGCTGAGTGCCGTGATGACTAAGGCCAAAAGACAACCTGCTGCTGTTATGAATCGTGGCAATCGCTGGCGCTCCTTTCGAGCGCTATCGTGCGCAACGGATGTACCAATCAAATTGCCTTCGAATTACTCAAGTAACTAAACCTTAATGTGTCGGGAAGTGTCGGGCACAGGCTGAGGCATATCTGCGGTACCGCCGACAGTTCCGACAATCCCGACGCACAACAACTCAATTTCTCTCGATAAAACCCTCAGCGCTCACAGTCCTCCCTTTGGCAAATCTATTGCTGGAGATCATTCGGAAGCTTTACCCGGCGAGATTGATCTAAAGAGGAACGGGTTATGGGTTCGGCAATCAGAGTAATGAAACTGACGACACTCATCGTGGTTGGTCTGATCCTTTTGAGTGTTCACGGAGCAGCTCGGGCGCAGTCAACTGAGTCAGTTACTCTTGATCAGGCAATCGACCTGGCGCTGCGCAACAACCACGCGATTAAGATCTCGAAGTTTGAAGTCGCGAAGGCCGAAGAAGATATTTCGGTTGCGAAAACCTCTCGTCTCCCGTCGTTGCACTTCCACACACTGTTTTCAGAAAATCTGGTCGAGAACGACATCAAGATCCCGAATCCTGCGGCTAATCAGTTTCCCGGTCTCGGACCCTTTTTCCTGCTAACTGATGAGCGCAAACCTTCCGCCGTCTTTACTGTAACCGCCGTTGAACCGCTGTCGCAGCAATACCGAATTGGCTTGCACATAAAATTTGAACGTCTCTCGCGAGAGTTGGCCCAGGCGAAGCTACGCCAGCAACAGAATGAGACGATCAACCAGGTCAAAAAAACTTACTACGCAATTCTGCAAACGAAGAGTGCGCTCAGCAGTGTGGAACAGGCGGTGAAGTCTTACCAGGAATTGGACAAAGTCACGGGCGATTACGTGGTGCAGCAGGTAGCTCTCAAGGCAGATTATCTGGTCGTGCAAACGCGGCTAGCACGCGCCCAATACGATCAACTTGAATTGACCAGCAAGTTGGCAACCCAGAAAGAGCAATTGAATAGTTTGATCGGCCGAGAGGTTAGTTATGAGTTTGAGGTCACGGACGCGCCTGCATTCGTATCCATAGAAACAGATCTTGCCGCCGCAAGAACAGCCGCGCTCGAACACCGGCCGGAGCTGCAACAAGCCCGCTTGTCTGTCGAGCAAGCCAAATTGGCTCGTCGCATAAAGAAATCAGAATACATTCCTGACGTGAGCGCGGGCTTCGCTTATCTAACGCCGCGTAACTTTCCGTCATCCGTGCCGAGGGAGTTTGCGAATGTGGGCGTGGTAGTCAGTTGGGAATTTTTTGACTGGGGAAGGAAGAAGCATCAGCTCACGCAAATCGACAACACTATCGGGCAGGCAAAGAACGGCCTGAAGGAAACAGAAGATCAGGTGCTGGTAGACGTCGGTGACAAATTGCGAAAGCTACAGTTGAGTGGCCAGGCACTGCGCGTCGCCAAATTGGCCGAGGACTCGGCCAAAGAAAATCTTCGTGTCAGTACCGGCCAATACAAATTTCAGGCGGTGATGCTTTCTGATGTGCTTAAGTCGCAGGCGTCATTGGCTGAAGCCATGAATGAATATCAAAAGGCGCTGTTAACGTTTTGGACCGCCAAGGCGGAGTTTGAGAAAGCGCTCGGAGAGGACAAATAGCTATGCCGGACAAAGAGAACAACACGCCGCCCGAAATCACGGCTAAGGAGAGTGGTGTCGAGACGGCGAAGTCTGTTGCCGTTACCACGCCTCCTCCGAAGGTTGATGATGTTCCCACACCCAAAAGCAACGGTACTGGACCAGGTCCCAGCGTGGCGCAGGTCCCAGTTAACAATCAAACTCTTACAAAGTCTCGCTTGAAGAAGTTCGTGCCTGTGCTGGTGCTCGCGCTGGCGGGCTTAATCCTTTTTGGCATCATCGGCGGTTGGAATGGGTGGATCGGAGGCAGCGCAATACAGAAAACAGATGATGCAATCCTCAGAGCAGACATTACACCCCTTAGCACGCGCGTTTCGGGAACTGTGGTTGAGGTGGCAGTCACTGACTATCAGCGAGTGAAAGCTGGTGACTTGCTGGTGCAGTTGAAAGATGACGACTTCAAGGCCCAGGTCGCTCAAGCCGAGGCGGGCGTTGCCGCCTCGCAGGCAGCTTTGGAAAACAACGCGAAGCAGAAGGATTTGCAGAGCTCTCGCATTATTCAGGCGCAAGCAGGAATTCAAGCCGCCACCGCCGAGATCGCTCAGACCACAGCCGCAATCCAGGCCGCCGAAGCTGATGTTGCTAACGCACAAGCGGCAGTCAATGGAGCACAAGCCAGGATACCCGATGCGCAAGCGGCAGTCGCGGCTGCACAAGCGGACGCAGACAGAACATTGCTGGAGCGAAAGCGGCAGGAAGCATTGCTCGACTTGGGTTCAGCCACCAAACAAAAAGTGGAGCAAGTCAGCGCCGACCAGCAACGTTTTGCAGCGATCCTCGACAGCCGGAAAGCCGAGCTGGCGCAGACTCGCGCCTTACTCGAGAGCCGTCGCGCAGAGTTCTCAAAAGCGCAGGCTCAGGTCTCGCTACGCCAGTCGGAGCAACAACGCGCGCGCGCTCAGTTGACGAGTAGATCAGCCGAGGTTGATGCGCAGGTCAAACAGCGCTCAGTACTTGATGCGCAGGAGTTGCAGCTTCGTGCAGATCTCAATGCGAAGCAAGAGCAGCTTAAAGTTGCGGAAACCAATCTTGATTACACTAAAATTGTCGCGCCAACTGACGGCATCGTCGGCGAGCGCAAAGTCAGGATCGGGCAATTGGTTTCACCCGGCACTCAGGTGATTTCTCTGGTTGAGAACACGATCTGGGTGCAGGCAAATTACAAAGAGACGCAACTGACAAACATGTCGAAAGGCGATGCCGCGGAGATTACTGTTGACACTTTTCCCGGTGTTGTTTTCAAAGGGCACGTAGAAGAGATCGCTCCAGCCAGCGGCTCGCAGTTCGCGCTTTTACCACCAGACAACGCCACCGGCAACTACACGAAAATTGCGCAGCGCATTCCGGTAAAGATCGTGCTCGATCCGAATCCGGCACTTGCCGAGAAGCTTCGTCCGGGAATGTCGGTAATTGCTGAAATCAATACTGCCAGGCGCAGGACCTGAGCAAGGAGCGACCGTGAGCGCCGTCATTAGGCAAAGATGGAATCTGCTAGCGACACTTGATCTGTCGCGATTGAGCTTTGCAAGGATTGCCGCTGCACTCAACCAGAACGTCTATGTAGGAACGTTCGGTGTGTTTCTCGGCGCCGGCATCGCCACTCTGAACGGCCGCATGATTAGCGTCGGCCTTCCCGACCTGCGCGGCGCGATGGGCTTCGGATTGGATGAAGCGAGCTGGATTCCCACCGCCTACAACATGGCCCTAATGTTTATTGGACCATTCTCGGTGTTTCTTGGGGCCATGTTGGGAGCGCGCCGTGTGCTGCTCTACTCGGGAACGATTTTCATTCTCTGTTCGATCTTGTTGCCCTTTTCACCGAGCTTGCGCGTGATGCTCTGCTTGCAGGTGATCAGCGGCCTCTCATCTGGAACTTTCTATCCGCTCACTCTTGCCTATGCGCTGAATGCGCTGCCGGTGCGCTACGTGATCTACGCCATCGGCGTCTATGCCATTGATATCATCGGGGCAACCAGTGTCGGTACGCCACTCGTGGCCTGGTACACCGAACATCTGTCGTGGCACTGGTTCTTCTGGCAAAGCGCGTTCTTAACGATGCTGATGATGTTCTGCGTCTACCTCGCAATTCCGCACCCTCCCAAACGTCCCGGACCAAAACCGGCTCTGAGCTGGCGAGGCTTTCTATACGGTAGTCTGGGACTAAGCTTGATTTACGGTGCACTGGATCAAGGTGAGCGTCTCGATTGGCTGAATTCGGGCGTGATTGTAGGACTGCTGGTGACGGCAGCTTTTCTGCTCGGCGTGACAATAATTCGCCGGTGGTTCTCACCTAACCCGATGGTGAATCCAATCTTCCTCGTAAGTCGGAACACGATGATCCTGGCGGCGTCGCTGTTCTCGTTTCGTTTTATGGTGCTGGCGATCGCTTTGCTGCTTCCGGCAGTGCTCGGCGTTACGCAACAGTATCGGCCACATGAGACTGGCCGCGTGTTGCTGTGGGTAATTGGGCCGCTAATTATCATGGGCTATGTCGCAGCGCGTTTGATGCGGCGGTTCGATAACAGATTAGTGCTGGCGACGGGTTTCACGATAGTTGCTGTTGCCTGTTTGCTTAATGCGCAGTTAACCAGCGGCTGGGCCGGTGACAATTTCTTTTTTACGCAGATCGTGTTGGGATTTGGGCTTGGTATGGCGTTCACCGCCCTGGTCGGATCGATCATACAAAATTCGTTTGCAACTAATGCGCTGGCCAATCCGATTAACATCCTGACTTACTCGTCATTTATACATTGCGTGCGCTTGTTTGGAGGGGAGCTCGGCACGGCCTTCATGCAGCGGCTGATATCAGTGCGTGAACAATTTCATTCGAACATGATTGGTTTGCATATCGACGGCGGACATTGGCTCACCTCAGAGCGATTAGCTCGTATTGCTCACGGCCTTTTCCCAAACTCATCCGGCAGCCAAGAGGCGCAGGCACGAGCTGCATTGGTGCTCGGGGGACAAGTCAAAGTCCAAGCCTACTCGCTCGCTTACAGCGACGCGTACATGGCGATCGCTCTGGTCGCGGCCGTCGCGATCATTCTGATCGCATGTATGAAACCAATGAAGATCATCTTCGATGCGGATTCAGAGCCAGGGAAAATGATATAAAGCGCGATCCACCCCCAATTCGCGGTGGCGTCGTCTCCCAATTTTCTTGGGTACACACCTAGTTTTCTTTTGCATTGCTCAAGAGGATATAATGCTGCCGAGTCGAATCCAACGGTCCTCAAGTGAGCAACTACATCGATTTAATGCTACCTAAGGCGGAAGACCTAATAGCCTTAGAACCGGAAGAGTTGGCTGGCTTTGTCATAGAGCATCTCAACTCGCTATCAGAAAAAAACCGAAGTCCTATTCATCCCGATAATTTTGTAAATCCCAATGCTTCTCCGGTAAATAAATATCCAAGTCAGTATCAAGATCGAATCGCTAAAGCTCTAATGGAAGCTTGGGAATGGCTCGTTCGTGGAGGATTTCTCGCTCGTCAGCCCGGCTCCCCGGGCTGGTATTTCATAACACGGCGCGGCGAGCGCATGAAGACGGCGGGCGATCTCGAATCATACCGTTTAGCCGAACAAACCAAGATTGATAACGGCGGTGGTCGCAATCTCGCAACTTCGCGTGAAAACGGAACTCTTCTAAACAATAGATACAGAATAATTAAGTCTCTTACAAAAAGTGGGTTTGCCCATACCTTTCTTGGAGAAGACATACGCTTGCCATCTAGGCGCAAATGCGTCATCAAACAATTCGCGTTTACCGCGAATGATTCGCAAACATACGATCAGATGTTACACCGCTTTGAGAGAGAAGCAGTGAATTTGGAACGATTATCCACACAAATCGACCAGGTGCCAGATCTCTATGCGCACTTTCCTGAAAATGGCCAGTACTATCTAGTCCAGGAATACATTGAGGGTGATACGTTAGCTGCCATGGTTGCAAAACAGGGACTGCTTGACGAGCTACAAGTAAAAGAGATTCTGAAGAGTACTTTGGATATCTTGAAGTGTGTACACGCCCATTCTTTAATTCACAGAGATATCAAACCAGAAAACGTTGTGATTCGCGAGAGTGACAAGAAACCATTCTTAATAGATTTTGGAGCCATCAAAGAAATAGCCAGCACCATAGTTGACCCGTTTGGTAATCCATCAACTACCATCGCGATTGGAACACCGGGATATATGCCCACAGAGCAATTATTAGGTCGCCCCGTATTCGCTAGTGATCTTTATTGCCTCGGCCTCACGGCAATATTCATGCTAACGGGAAAACGTCCACAGGAGATGGCCGATCTGCGCACAGGTCAAATCGGTTGGCGAGACTATGTGCCTAAAGTCTCCAGCACATTCGCCTCATTGCTCGATCGAGCGATTGAATTAGATTTTCGAGAGCGGTTTCCGGAAGCACAGGACATGTTGACCGCCTTGACTGATCTTGATGAGGGACCTTCGTTAACCAACCAGCAATTACCCCAGCAATTTGCGTCAGTCTTTGTAACCTCTGAACTTGGCGACTCGAACATGCCTCAAGTTGCGACCTGGTGGCTTAAGGATTTTCTCGGACCAGTGATCGAGGTCTTAAGATGTATACAAAAACAGTTCAACAACAATTCTTTTGAACTGAAAGCTTATAGTGTTCAACCTTATGCGCAAGTGTTTGATTACAGAATCGACTTCTTTCAAAGGCAAGTATGGGATGAGTTGCTTGCAAGTGATGTGGGAGAATACTTCCTAAGCAGGTATCCTCAAATCAACCATGAACTGATAGTGTTCTCAGACCGCATGGATAAGTTTGAACAATCGCTCACACATCTCCTGAAAACGATCGAAGGTTCTGCTGTGTTTTTGCAGACCGTCATCGAATCTTATGCACGACTCGTGCAACATACAAAGCCTCAGTATCAATTTCACGATTTTGGATTAGAAGAAATAGCGGAGCACCTGTTAGGCCAGCTTCATCTACAAATTTCTCATTATCGGGTTGAAAGCAAGGACGAGTTGGTGAGGTTTACAGCTTACAGCTTAGCGGCGCTCGACCTCAACTTCCCGATGAACTCTTTCCCGGACGATCATCAGCTCTACCGTTTTTGTCGAGATGCATTCAAAGGCTTGCAAGACTCCGACTCATCAATCAATCAAGCTCTTTTGAACTTTAAGGACAATATTGAGAAAGCACGAATAGCATCGACAGCACTGTGGCAACAGCTAAGGCAAGAGCGGATGAATATTGCCAACCGATACAACGCAACGTTTGAAAAATGAAAAAGCTACATGAAACAAAGTGGCACTCATGAGCCGAATAATAAGCATTAGGTTGCCCGACGAGACAATAACCGCTCTTGATAACGCCGCAAACGAAGAAGGTTTGTCAGAGGACGCTTTGATCCAGAAGGCGCTTTCGGATTACCTGTTCGTTCGGCAATTTCGTAACTTGCACGAACGCCTGATGTCAGAGGGCAAGGAACTTACCGATCAGGACGTCTTCGATCTCATCTCGTGAAGATTGTTCTGTTTACTTCAGATTTCATTCTAAGAAGATCTTGCGTCTTTATTCTTCTGAGGAAAGTAAAGACAACAAAGCGATGGCAGCAACTCCCCTAAAGTTCCCTGCATTCGTCAGTATTTGCCGAACTTGTGGTAGATATAGTCTCGCAATTCCCGGTGAAGTATTATTGGCAGCAACATGATTGATGAGAAGCTACTTGGACGAATCACTACGAACCCGGAGATTTTTGGAGGGAAGCCTGTAATCCGCGGGATGCGGATTTTCGTCGAACTCATCCTTAGCCTGTTGGCGCAAGGTCAAACGCCCGACGCGATTCTGGCGGACTACCCCGATGTCGAACGGGATGACGTGCACGCGTGTTTGGCATACGCGCTTGCTGCAATCTCACATGACAGACTCGACTCGTTACACGTAGCAAAAAGTAACGACGTTTCCATCCGAATCGAGAAACAACGATATGAATGAAGACAAGTGGTTGTTTCAGACAAAGATCATCTTGGCGGTAAACCTCGGGTGCAAGGAACGCGCATCTCAGTCGCGTTTCTGCTTGAATGCCTGGCGAATGGAATGAGTGTCGCTGAGATCGTCGATGCCTATCCAACGTTGAGCGAGGACGCCGTGCGGGGCACGCTACGCGAGCTAGCCCATGAAAACGAATCGGCTGCGGCGTGAGAATTCTTCTCGACGAAAACATGCCTCATAAATTGCTGGCTGCGCTGAAAGCCGAAGGTCACGATGTGGATTCAATAAAGTCGTTGCGGTTACAGGGCATTGACAATGGGGCGCTTTATCAATTTGCAGCGTCCAATTAAGATCTTTGCTTCACGCGTGACGCTGAGTTTTCAAGACGAGTGGCGACTTCGAAAGCAACCGCGCGGTTAAAGCTTGTTCACGTCGTGATTCCACAAACGCGACAAGAGGAATTCGTAGAGCAGTTCGTCCTCGAGTTTCGGAAAACAGATTGGTCGAAGCATCAAAGCGGCGACGATTGGCCAAAACAACAATTCTGTGACCTAATTGGTCACGCGACGCTGCGTTGCTGTTGACTCCAGAACTTCTCACGCAAAACTCGCTTGAGGATCTTGCCAGATCCGCTCTTCGGTAGTTCGGTGTCGGTGAATTCAATGCGGCGGGGGACCTTGTAGTGGGCCAGGGACTGTTTACAAAACGTGATCAGATCCTGTGCGTTCAGAGTCATCCCTGGTTTGAGCGTGACGATCGCCATCACCAGTTCTCCCCACTGTGGATCAGGTATTCCAAACACCGTAGCCTCGAGCACCGCCGGATGCTGGTAGATGACTCTTTCGACTTCGGCTGAGTAAACATTTTCGCCGCCGGTGACAATCATGTCTTTCCGGCGATCCATGATGAAGAAGTAACCTTCAGCATCCTGGTATCCGATGTCGCCGGTGCGAAACATGCCATCACGGAATGCCACTTCGGTTTCGTTCGGATTATTCCAGTAGCCACGCATAACGTTTGCGCCACGTACGACTAACTCGCCTGGTTTGCCCGCCTCAACTTCCCTTCCTGAATCGTCTACAACCCGCAGTTCGATCCCGGGACAAGCACGCCCACAGGACGTCAACCTATTTTCAGTATGTTCCTGATTCTGCAAACCAGCGAGAAAGCCCGTCTCACTCAGGCCATAGACCTGTACAAGCTCCAGGTTTGGAAAAATCTCTCTGGTCCGATGGATCAGATCGGGCGCAATCGGAGAACCTCCATATCCCAGTCGTTCAAGACTCGTTAGATCATATTTCTTCAGGTCCTCAAATTTAGTCAGCAGATTGAGCATCGTCGGGACCACAACCGTGTGCGTTACACGTTCCCGTTGCACCGTCTCGCAGAACGTTTGCGGACTGAATTTGGGAATCGTAGTCTGACAAGTGCCGAATGCCGGCGACGCAAACATAAACGGAAAATCCGCGATGTGAAATATGGGGGCCGCGTGGAGATAGACTCCGCCCTCCCGGTAACGCATCCAGTAGTTCACGTGATCCAGATTGGCGAAAATGTTTGCATGAGTTAGCGCCACTCCTTTAGGTTGACCCGTTGTGCCGCTCGTATAGATCAAAGTGAATACGGCGTCGGGATCGTAAACAATGTCAGGATAAGACGTAGCTGTATATTCCAGAGGTTCTTCGTCAAGCACCAGTTGCCAGGGAAGCTGCTCGGTCGGCAGCGGCATGGAGGAGTGGCGAATGAGACCATGTGGAGCGGCATCAATCAGAACATGATCGATCTCCTTCGGCGAAAGCCTCGTGTTGAGTGGAACTACGATCACACCGAGCCACGCACACGCATAGATGAGTTCGATGAATTCAGGTCCATTCGGCAACAGCACAGCCAACCGATCGCCTGCTTTGAAACCATGTTTGGTTAACGCTGAAGCAATTCTTCCGACGCGCTCGTGAAGTTCTCTAAAAGTCTGGCTCTGACCGTTTGAAGTGAATGCAGTCTTTTCAGGATAGTATCGAAGGGCCCGGCCAATAGAGTGCGTGTAGATCATGCCGTGAGCTCCGCTTGTAGGTACGGCGCAGCACCTCTGGGACACACCGGAAACATTCCGTCGATTGCCGCCAGAGATCCTTCGTAATCGCAATCGAAACGATAACGCGCGAGTTCCGCCACCGTAATCATCAACAATCCGTGCTTCTTGCAGAAGCGAATGAGGTCAGGCACGCGTGCCATGGTGCCATCATCATTCACAATCTCGCAGATCACTCCTGCAGGTCGCAGGCCGGCGAGATTTGCGAGATCGACTGCGGCCTCAGTTTGGCCACGGCGCTCGAGAACACCGCCAGCACGTGCACAAAGTGGAAAGACATGTCCCGGTCGTGCGAAGTCTTCCGGATGGCTGTTGGGATCGGCCGCAGCCTTGATCGTTCGTGCTCGATCATAAGCTGAGATTCCTGTTGTCATGTCGTACCCTATTAGATCGATCGACACGGTGAACGCCGTACCACCCAGCGCACTATTAGCCGGCGACATCGGAGCAAGTTCCAAGGCCTGGAGTCTTTCGTCAGTCATTGCGAGACAGATCAAGCCTTTTCCATGCGTGGCCATAAAGTTGACGGCTTCCGGCGTGATCATTTCAGCCGCCATCGTCAGATCACCTTCGTTCTCACGATCTTCGTCGTCGACTACGACGATCATGCGTCCCGCTCGGAACTCTCGAATCGCATCATCGATACTCGCAAACTCGAGCTTGTCGTCCTGGAGCGTCAGCGCATGACCGAGTTTCTCTTTCTTCGCTCGCAGGTATGCGGCCGAGTGGATATTCGTTACAGCTTCGCAGGGAATCATGGCGACAACATCGATCCCGGCCTCCAACAACGCCAGTGACTTGTCCGGGTTATTCGAGAGGAGACGCACGCGCGCGATGCCGAGATCATTCAGGATTGCCGCAGGCAAACTGTAGTCTCTGTAATCAGCAGCCAAACCCAAAGCATGATTCGCCTCAACGGTGTCGAGGCCATTGTCTTGAAGTGAGTAGGTATTCAACTTGGCCATCAGTCCGATCCCGCGACCTTCCTGATGCTCGTAGATGACCATTCCTCTTCCCTCTTTAACGATGGCGCGCATCGCCAGGTCCAACTGATCGCCGCAGTCACAACGCAGCGATCCCAACACCTCGCCAGTGAAGCATTGCGAATGAATGCGAACCAGGGGAGCACTGTCTTCTCTCGGATCGCCCAGAACAAAGGCGAGCGCTGTTTCGATATGTCGCGTGCCGTTCAAGACTTCCCGTTCGAATCCAAGAGTCTGAAAGATGCCCCACTTGGTTGGTATCCGAGTAGAAGCAACTCTTCGAAGCGCAGATGCTGATGTGTCCGCATTCATTGTTGGACCAAACGTGGTTCTATGCTGTTACGAAGCAGCTACCTGTGCTTTAGTGAAATCAGGCTTACGCTTCTCCAGGAAAGCGGTAAATGCCTCTTTGGCTTCCGCCGAGCGAAGCCGAGTGGTGAACTCTCCACTTTCAGCTTTTATCGCCTGCTCGAGCTGCTCGCGCGACGAACGCCTCAACAGTTTCTTAATAGCTTGCAGTGCAGATGGTGGTTTCGCCGCCAACTTCCCTGCCGTCTCGTTCGCGGTCGCCGCCAGTTCCGCATCGCGCACAACGCGCGTCACTAGCCCGATTTCCGTCGCGCGCTTCGCGTCGAAAGGCTGGCCAGTCAGGAACAACTCAGCCGCCGCAATGTATCCGGCGCGCGCCGGCAAGGAGTAACTGGATCCAAACTCAGGGACAAGGGCCAGGTTCACAAATGGCAGTTGAAACTTTGAATTCTCGCTCGCGTACACGAAGTCACAATACGTCAGCAAGGTAGTTCCGCCTCCGATAGCTGCACCCTGGACAACTGCGATCAGCGGTTTGTCGAGGTTGAGCAATGCATTTCCCAATCGCGATTGCGGACTCTCACCTGGACCTGGCGGGTTATTCAGAAAATCCTGGACGTCGTTGCCTGCTGAGAACGAATCTCCCGCCGCATCCCAGATCACGACCAGCACACTCTCGTCGTTGTTTGCCTCGTTGAAAGCTTCTGCGAGTTCGTTGTACATCGCGGAAGTCATCGCATTTTTCTTAGCGGGTCGATTCACCGTAACTCGCAAAATACTTCCCGAACGTTCAGTTAAAATGTCACTCATCGCACACTCCCTGCTTCAACCGCTGCTCTTTTCCCGGTGAGAACGCCATCGGCGGCAAAGCTGTTAATCTGATTTGGATCAAAGCCCAGCTCCGCGAGAATCTGTTGATTGTGTTCACCAATTTCAGGGGCACGTTTGGCCGGCGCCTTCTCGACATCTTTAATCTGAAACGGGCTGCTGATGGTGAATTGTAAGTTCGTTCCGGCGCCTTCTAACGGAACAACAATGTCGTTCGCTTTGAGCTGGGGGTCGTCGACCACTTCCTGTGGGCTGCGCACAGCTCCGAAAATAACATTGATACCATTGAATACCTCGTACCAATGAGCCATCGGTTTGGTCGCAAATACTTCGTCGAGAATGGCTGTCAACGCCGGCATATTAGCCGCCAGGTTCTTGGGATCCGTGAAACGTGAATCCGTCAGAAGATCCGGGCGACCGATCGCTTCTGCGACTGCCTTAACCTTATCAGGGTAAACGACAAGCATGAACCACGTGTCATCAGAAGTGCGGTAAATATTCAACGCTGCATTGGCCGGATGCGTGCGATCGTGGAGTGGCGAGAACTTTGCTCCTCCCAGTGCCGCTTGTACATAAACGCTTGACGACCAGACGCCTTCGGCAAGTAGAGATGTTGTAACGTGTGATCCTTTTCCGGTGCGCTCGCGACGATAGAGCGCAGTCACTATTGCGGAATAGAGACCAACTGCGGTGGCATTATCGCCGCTGCCGCCCACCGGCCACGTCGGCGGGTTGCCCGCATCGCGCGTCATCGACAGCAAGCCGCTGCGGGCCCAATATGCAGTGATATCAAAGCCCGGCAAGTCAGAATCCGGTCCGTGATCGCCAAAGCCGGTGAGATCCGCATAGATCAAACGCGGGTTCCACTTCACGACGTCTTCGTATTCGAGCTTCAGTTTCTTGCGTGCCGGATGTGGCGTATTGACGATGAACACGTCGGCCCACTTAACGAGCTTCTCCAGAATCGGTTGCGCACCCGGCGATTTAAGATCGAGCGTCAACCCGCGCTTGTTACGGTTGGCCAGGTGAAACTGATAGGGATCCTTAGCGACCGGATATGGCGGAACCTGGTGTCCGTGTCGCCACGTGTCGCCGGAAGGTGGTTCCACCTTGATTACGTCAGCGCCAAAGTCACCGAGGATCACCGCGGCCCCTGGAGCCGCTACGAAGCTCGAGAAGTCAACTACTTTTAGTCCGGAAAAAATATTGTCAGTCGTCATTTCAATCTCCTCTAAAAATCAATCAACAAGGCCGCCCCAATTACCGCCCCTGAAACTGCGCCTTTCGTTTTTGCAGAAAAGCCTGCGTGCCTTCTTTCTTGTCTTCGGTAGCTGCGAGGAGTCCGAAGAAAGACGCTTCGAGCGCCAATCCTTCGCTCTGGCTAGTGTCAAGTCCTTTATTTACGGCCTCGATCGAGTACTTCACCGCGAGCGGGGCGTTGGCAAAAATCTTTTTGAGGATTGCTTCAGCGCGTCCGATCAAGTCAGCGGCAGGAACGACTTCATTCACGAGTCCAATGCGATACGCCTCCTGCGCATCGATCATTCCTCCGGAAAGGATGAGCTGTAACGCTCGGCCCTTGCCGATCAGTCGCGGTAATCGCTGTGTGCCACCGCCACCCGGAAGCAGACCCAAAGCAATTTCGGGTTGACCAAATTTCGCTTGCTCGGCTGCGAGTCTGATCGTGCAAGCCATCGCCGTCTCACAACCACCGCCAAGAGCAAAGCCGTTTATGGCAGCGATCACTGGCTTGCCGAGATTCTCAACAAGATCAAGGACCTCTTGCCCGTAACGGCTGCCCTCTTCTGCCTCCACCGCACTTACCGTAGCAAGTTCGCTGATGTCTGCACCGGCGATGAAGGCTTTGTCACCTGCACCGGTGAGAATGATGCCGCGCACGTTCACGTCGTCACGCGCATCTTCAAACGCAGTGCGCAAATCCTGCCACGTTGCCTTGTTCAAAGCGTTCAGTACTTTCGGCCGGTTGAGCATCACGTATGCGATGCCGTCCCTCTTCTCGTACAAAACGTTCTCGAGTTGTAATGCTGCCGCTGGTGAACTCATTTCTGTTTCTCCTATCTCCAAGTAATCGACTGATCAAATGAAGGCGCTCAACCCCGTGATCGCTTTACCGATGATCAAGGTCTGCATCTGGTACGTGCCTTCGTAGGAATAGATCGCCTCCGCGTCCGCAAAGAAGCGGGCCACGTTGTAGTCCACTAAGATTCCGTTGCCACCGAGCAGCTCGCGCGCCCACGACACCGTTTCGCGTGCCTTGGAAGTGCAGAACGCCTTCGCGATCGCGGCCTGTGCGTCGTTCAGCTTTCCTTCGGCTTCCAGTTGCACCGCGCGGGCCACCATGCATTGACACGCCACAATGTTGCCCAGCATTTTCGCGAGAAGTTCCTGGACTAACTGGAACGACCCGATCGGCTTTCCAAACTGCAGGCGCTGTTGGGCATACTTAAGGGCATTCTCGTAGGCGCCCATCTGGCAGCCGGTGATTTCCCACGCCGAGCCATGGCGTGTCCCGCGCAACACGAGCGCGGCGTCGCGGAACGTCCCCGTGCCTCCCTGGAGACGATTCTCGTCGGGCACGCGGCAGTCCTTCATCGTTATCTCGCCGTTCTGAACAACCTTCAGCGCAATCTTGTTCTGAATCTTCTCGACGCTGAATCCGGGTGTCGTCTTGTTCTCAACGATGAAGGCTTTAACCTGGTTGTCGGCAACGTCGCGCGCCCAGATGATCGAGAGATCGCACCACGGAGCATTGCCGATCCAACGCTTCTGGCCGTTGAGGATCCAGGTGTCGCCTTCGCGTTTCGCCGTCGTCGTTAGACCACCAGCCGTCCCCGAACCCACCAGCGGCTCTGTCAACGCGAAGCAGCCGATCTTTTCCATGCGCGCCATCGGCGGCAGCCACTTCTGCTTCTGTTCCTCAGTGCCATTGAGGTAGATGGACTCCATCGCGAGGCCGGTGTGGACGCCATGGAAGGTACAGAAGGAAACGTCGGTTCGCGCGATCTCCATGGCGAGCAAGCCCGACAGCAGGGGGCTTCCGCCCGGGCAGCCGTAGCCCTTCATGCCGACGCCGGCGATGCCCAACTCCTTGTAGGATGGGAGCAGCTCGAATGGAAACGAGTCCTCGACCCAGTACTTGTTGATAATCGGCGCGACCTTCGTCTCCATGTATTCGCGCACCTTCCTCACGATTGCGAGTTCCTCGGCGGGCAAGTCGCTCGCGAAGTCATAGAAATCGCTGTTCGGCGCCGGCAGTGGCTTGTGTTCCTTAGCTGGTGATGTCATTTCAATCTCCTTATCAATCCAATGATTAATTGCCGTGTCACGGAATGAGACGTGGACCATCATTACTTGCTGCGGCCCTGGCTTGCACAAGATCGGCGTAGGCGACGCCCGTCAAGTTTCCCTGTGCCATCAGCAATGCCTTCTTTTCCGAGCCGTCGAGTTTGGCGGAGTAAACGGTGCCGGCGAGATCGGAGAAGAACATCCGTCCGTGTTTCAGGTCGAGCGATAGTCCGATCCCTTCCATTAGATCGTTAACCAGGATTTCCTGACCTTTACCATCAAGTCGCGCTCGGTTCACGCTGTTGCCGCGTGGCGGGTTGCCGCGGTCGGTCCAGTAGATCAACCGCTGCGAGAGATCGAGATCCAGATCGATGGGTTCGGGCAGATTCTCGAACAGCACTTCGATGTCGGCGCGATTTCCCGGACTCTGACCTTTTGGAATGTCGAGATTCGCGCGCAAGATGGAGCCCTGATTGGCGTTGTCTGCTCCTTTTTGCGTCCAGTAAAACTTGCCCGCGTCGTGATCAACTGCGATTCCAACGCACCACTTGGTCTCGTCGTGGCCTGGACGCTCATCGCCTTTACTGCTGTCGACTAGCGTCTCGATCTGCGATCCATCCAGGTTCGAGCGCATCACGCGCATGCCTTCTCGATCGGACCAGTAGATCTTGCCGCCCTTCTTGTCGAGCTTCATTTGTTTCGGAGTGAACGTTGCTCCCGGCGACACGATCGTTGTGCGATTGCTGCCGTCGAGATCTGCACGTTCGATCGAGCCGTCGTTAGCCTTCGGATTCCCCATGTTGGTCCAGTAGAGGTGACGAGCTTCTGTATCGACTTCGATACCGTCGGGAATTCTGTTGAGTCCGTCCAGGACGACTCGGCGATCAGAACCATCTGTATTGACGGATTCGAGCCGGCCGCCGCTCACGTCGAGAAAGAAGACACGCTCTGTCGGCGGGTTTCCGTTGGAACTCGCACGAGCTTTTTCATTCTTCGTGCGCAGCTTGATCAGTCCCAGGAGTACTTCGTTTTCTGCTTGCGCGAGTTGATCGACGGAACGGCTGCCCGCGATCTCCAGAACGCCATCAACAATCTTCTGCTTGAGCTCGTCGGTAATGTCGGGAGTCTGGAGGGCCTGGATCATGCCTGCTAATCCGGGCAGGAGATGTTCCGCAAAATGTTTGATTCCGCCGGAACCGCCACCAAGGTGCCATTGCAAGCTCGGCCCCATCACACCCCATCGAAGTCCGGGTCCATAACTCACCGCATCGTCCGCATCACTAACACTCAGCACACCCTGCTGAATGAGATACAGGACCTCTTTATAGAGTGCAGCCTGCAACCGGTTGCCGACGTGACCGGGAAGTTCTTTGTGCAGGAGAATCGGTTTCTTTCCGATCGACGCATAGAACTTGATTGCTTGTTGAACCGCTTCGGGCGAGGTCTTTGTCCCCCCAACTACCTCGACCAGGGGAATGATGTGCGGCGGATTGAACGGATGACCTATCAGGATCCGCTCGGCGTGTTTGGCATTCGACTGCATCACGGTTGGTGTTATGCCCGATGAGCTCGATGCAATGATCGAATCCGGCGGCGTGGCGTCATCCATATCGGCGAACAACTTGATTTTAAAATCGACTCGCTCTGGTCCGTTCTCCTGCACGAAGTCGGCCTGAGCTAACGCCTCAATCATGTTGGTTGTGAAACTGAGGCGATCGCGTGACGCACCTGGAGAGAAGCCGATCTCAGCGAGCTGAGGCCAGGCTTCGTCAATGTATTTGCGCAGATTCGCTTCCGCATTTGGCGCCGGGTCTGTGGCAACAACATCAAAACCGCGAGCCAGGTATTGCGCGGCCCAGCTCGCACCAATCACTCCGGTTCCAACAATGGCAATTCGTCGTATTGGTTTATCAAATGACATAAATGCTTTCCTCTCTAATTGCTTTCGCGTGTCGATCCTCCAGCGTCGCGTGTCATGGCAACGCATATACCAAACAAGAGCGGTACGGTTTTGCTTGAATAGGCGAGGTATTTGCGGGTTCTACGAAAAGCTATTGTCGGAATTGCCGGGACTGTTACGTGGCGTAGGTGGTGAGATCCGACACCTCTGCGTTCGTACGAAGCAGAATCAGAAGAGAAGCTGCATTAAAGCTGCGGCAGGGGAAAAGTTTGAGGTGATGACTCGACTTAAGTACTCAGCATTGAGTAATCGCGCCGCAGAAGTCCTTGGGCCAACAGTGACTTCGATACCCGCCGCACGCAAAGCAGCGAAACCTCTGCCGTTAACTTTGGGATTCGGATCTACAATGCAACACACGACCCTTTTTACCTGGGCCGCAATCAAAGCATCGCAGCAGGGAGGAGTGCGTTTGCCACCTCCTCGATGGCAACAGGGTTCCAGGTTAACGTAGACAGTTGCACCTCTTGCTCGATGGCCGGCTTCTTCGAGGGCCAACACCTCGGCGTGCTTGATTCCTTCATAGCGGTGAAAGCCCTGGCCAACAACGATGCCATTCTTCATAACGACAGCCCCCACGAGCGGATTCGGCTTTACCTGGCCTTCGCCCTTGGCGGCGAGTGCGAGCGAGAGATCAAGAAAATACAGATCGAGTTCTCTGTTACTAGTTTCACTCAAGATGAACGGCTGGGTGATCATGATAAATTCAGGCGGCTGCCAACGTTCGATGCCAGCTATCAACACCCTCCGAAATGTCGGTGAACATTTCAGCGCTCATGGAATCACTGAATTCCTTGGCTGTATCGATTGTCTTGCGCACGAGTTCACCAAATGACGCGAGCGCTGAGGCGATTGTTGGCGCATGATTGCGGCAGACTGCATCCGGCGCACACAACACGTGCGACCACGTTGCCTCGACACGCTCAGTAGAATCGGCGACACCGCCAAGCTCGACGGCGCGCTCCGCAATACGGTCTATGTAGCATTCGAACGACTCGTTCAGTTCATCGAAAAGCTCGCGCAACGCCTTTAGACTCGGATCCGTAGTATTCCAATAAGCGTGCTTGCACTGGAGTTGCAAATCAACGGCGTCCGCCAGCCGATCATTGCAGAGCTTGATCAGTGCGCTACGAGCACGCTCCGGGAAGTTGTCAGTCACCGTACTCATTTGTTCCTCCACGATCAGTCGGTTCAAAAAACATCTCCGTTTAAAGAAAGATAGACAGCAATCAACTTGCCACTATCGGTCGAAAAGGGCGCCAGAGGATCCAGCGATTTATACTCAGTAAGTTCTAAGAAGTGCCGGACAGTCTTCCGCCAATGCCTCTTGTGCTACCGGCAATCCCGACAAAGCCAGCGCCAATGGCGCGATGATATAAGCGCCAACGGCGCCATGATATGAGCGCCAACAGCGCCATGATATGAGCGCCAACGGCGCGATGATTAAGCGCCAACGGCGCATGATATAAGCGCCAACGGCACCATGATATGAGCGCCAACGGCGCGATGATTAAGCGCCAACGGCGCGATGATATCAGCGCCAACGGCGCATGATATAAGCGCCAACGGCGCATGATATAAGCGCCAACGGCGCCATGATATGAGCGCCAACGGCGCGATGATTAAGCGCCAACGGCGCGATATATAAAAGCCCAGGGCAAGCGCGAAGCGCGTCGCCCTGGGTTACCACGAACACCCGAAATCAAGGCCTGAAAGGCCGAAATACGCAGAGAATTACGCCCTTTCAGGGCTGGAACGTTTTGATTATCTGTTACCAGGGGCGACGCGCTCCGCTTCGCTGCGCGCTTGCCCCTGGCTTTCATATTCCGCGCCGTTGGCGCTCGGATCCGACTGTTGAGGCAATGCTGTGCTGGCCGCCAACTCGAATAAGATTGGCGCTCCGATTGCTTCTGACGTTTCCAAATTTGTTTGCAACGACGAGGAGAAACCACATGCCCATCGCGTCGGCATCAACCAAATCGGAAGTGTCAGGCACAGGTTTGAGTGCGAAGGCCGTAGAAGAGATTACATCTGAACTGCGTCCTTTGCTGGCAGATGTCTTTGCTCTCTACTTAAAGACCAAGAATTTTCATTGGCACATGAGTGGGAGTCATTTCCGTGATTACCACTTGCTCCTCGACGAGCAAGCGGATCAAATCTTTGCCATTACCGACACAATTGCTGAACGTGCCCGCAAGATTGGTGGAACGACACTGCACTCGATCAGCGAGATTTCAAAGCACCAACGACTGATTGATAACAACGAACCCAACGTAAGCCCATTAGCCATGCTTGAGGAGTTACACCGTGACAATCAACAACTGACGGCGTTTTTAAGATCCGCTCATGAAACCTGCGCGAAATATGAAGACGTTGCGACCACGAGTCTGATTGAAGTCTGGATCGACGAATCAGAACGGCGGACCTGGTTCTTATCCGAAACTATTCAAACTCACTGAGTCTGATTTATGAATATTCAAAATTTTCAGCAGATGAAAGACGAGGGACGCAGGATCTCGATGATCACCTGCTACGATTACTCCAGTGCCCGAGCTGTGGCGGACTCGAATATCGACTGCATCCTTGTCGGCGACAGCCTGGCGATGACGATGCACGGATTCCCAACTACGCTGTCTGCCACGATTGCGATGATGGCGTTACATACAGCGGCCGTTGCGAAGGGCGCCCCTGCAAAATTCATCGTGGCTGACCTACCGTTTCTTTCATATCGTAAAGGTTTGAAGGATGCGATGGATTCAGTGCATGAGCTTATGAGCGCCGGGGCCCACGCGGTAAAACTTGAAGGTGTGCGTGGGCATGCCGATATTGTTCGGCACATCGTGGACTCGGGCGTGCCGGTTATGGGCCATCTTGGTCTCACACCTCAATCTTTTCATGCGCTAGGCGGAATGAAAGTACAGGCTCGTACGAATGCGGCTGTAAAAGTTCTAACCTCACAGGCGCACGAGCTGGAAGATGCCGGATGCTTCGCGATCGTGCTCGAGTGTGTGCCTGCTCAAGGCGCGCGAAGAGTAACAGAAGCTCTTAAGATTCCAACGATAGGTATTGGGGCGGGGCCATATGTGAGCGGACAGGTTCTGGTGTACCAGGATATGCTCGGTCTCAATCCCGGCTTCAAACCAAAGTTTCTGCGAGTGTATGCGAATACTTTCGAAGCCATTCGCACGGCACTCAACGCCTACGACCGTGATGTCAAATCCGGAGCATTCCCTTCGCAGAACGAAAGCTACGCGGCTCTTGAATCCATGGAGCAAATGACGCCAAAACGGATGAAGCACGCAGTGGAGAACAGACGAGGTTCACGAATAACGCTCGCCTCTCAGATGAACCAGTGATCGCTCGCCAGTTTCGAGATTGAACTCCCCCAAACCAATCTGCCGGAATTCCTTTGAAAGCAACGCTTGTATGTCCGGCAATTCCGGCAATACGCCGCAGTAACACTTCAAAACCATTTCAATCTTGACCTGCAACAACTCCTCGAGGCTGGTACGTACTTTGCCGAGTTGCTTACCTGGCGCGCAACGAGCGCCGCGCAAGAGGAGAGATCGTCATATATGTATCCACACGTCTTGATTGTTGGCGCAGGTTTTGGGGGACTCGGAGTTGCCGAGCAATTGACCCACGTCCCGGTACACGTGACCCTGATCGATCGGCATAACTATCACACATTCCAGCCGCTGCTTTACCAGGTAGCCACTTCTCTGCTGAACGCCGAAGACGTCGGAGCCCCTGTGCGGAGCATGTTCCGACATCACGAGAATGTGAATTTTCGTTTGGGATCCGTTGTGGGTATCGATGTGCCCGCACAAAAGATCAAGATGGATAACGGTGACGAACTGAATTACGACTACCTCGTGCTCGGAGGTGGAGCGACGGTTAACTATTTCGGCACTCCCGGTGCAGCCGAATACGCATTCCCACTCTACACCCTGACGAATGCAGTAAAACTGCGTAACCAGGTGATGCAGCGATTTGAAGCTGCCGATCGAGATCCCAGAATTGCTGACGACGGCGGATTGACCTTCGTGATTGTCGGAGCAGGACCTACCGGTGTCGAGACTGCCGGTGCGTTAGCTGACCTCTTTTATAACCTGTTACCGAAGGACTATCACCAACTCGCAACTGAAATGGCGCGGATAATTCTCGTTGAGATGGGCCACGACGTGCTGCCGCCATTCAAGGAGAACTTGCGGAAGTATGCGCAATACGAGCTTGACGACCGAAGAGTTGAACTGCGTCTGGGCGAATCAGTTGCTGAAATTGGCCCGACATCTCTGAAGCTGAAATCAGGCGAGGAAATCAAAGCGCACACCGTGATCTGGGCCGCAGGTGTGAAGGCAAGCCCGCTGGCAAACATGCTCGGATTGCCGCAAGGCCGTGGCGGTCGAGTGAAACTCAATCCTGATCTCAGTACACCGGATCATCCGGAGATCTTTGTCGTGGGTGATATGGGTGAAGTGGCGTCGGAAGGCAAGCTTCTACCGCAACTCGCTTCAGTGGCCATGCAATCGGGCGAGCACGTCGGCCGGCAGATCGCACGCCGAATCGCAGGAGAAGAAACACAACCCTTTAAATACTGGGACAAGGGATTCATGGCAACGATCGGACGTGGCTCCGCGGTGGTTGAGTTTCCAAACGAGCGAACACTTCACGGTCCCCTCGCTTACTTCGCGTGGCTCGGTGTTCACCTGGTGTTACTGAATGGAATGCGAAACAGGATCGAGACGCTCTGGAACTGGGGCTGGTCTGCGCTCACGCATGATCGCGCGGCGCGGATCATCATTGACGGCAAGGATGAAGAGGCAACGCTAACTCGATAGAGGTAGTTAAAAAGCCTCCGTTTAAGTGATGAATACTTCGTCCGATTGAAACACAATGAATAAACAAAAAACGATAGGAAGACCGCATGACACAACGGAATGACAAATCGCGCCGCTTCTTTCTTAAAACCACAACAATGTTGGGTCTGGCAGTCGCGTTCAACCCAAGAAATATTTTTGCGGATTCAAAATTCAGAACTACTCAACCGGAGGAGATGATGGCCCAAACCAGTGCCACACAAACAAGCAGCGCACAAGCAACAGACAAGGATGCGATTCGTCCATTTCAATTCAATTTCAAGGATGCGGAACTCTCAGACTTGCGCCGACGCATTAACGCAACGAGGTGGCCCGAACGGGAATTGGTCAACGATGCGTCGCAAGGCGTGCAGCTCGCGACGATACAGAAACTCGCGCGCTACTGGGGCACAGATTATGACTGGCGCAAGGGTGAGGCGAAACTGAAAGCAGTACCGCACTTCATCACTGAAATCGATGGCCTCGACATTCACTTCATTCACGTTCGTTCGAAGCATGAAAATGCCTTGCCGATAATCGTCACGCATGGTTGGCCCGGATCGATCATCGAGCAACTCAAAATCATCGATCCGCTGACGAATCCAACTGCGCACGGCGGCACTGCTGCGGACGCGTTCGATGTCGTGATTCCATCTCTGCCGGGTTACGGATTTTCAGGAAAGCCGACGAAGCCGGGATGGAATCCCGTTAGCATTGCGAAAGCGTGGGCGACGCTGATGCAACGCCTCGGCTATACAAAGTACGTGGCGCAGGGTGGCGACTGGGGCAATGCCATTTCTGAGGTGATGGCTTTGCAGCAGCCGCCCGGACTGCTCGGCATTCACACCAACATGGCGGCGACGGTTCCTCCCGATGTGTCCAAGGCCCTTGCGATGGGAGGCCCACCGCCCGCCGGCCTCTCGCCTGATGAAAAATTCGCTTGGGATCACCTCGCTGACTTCTACAAGAACGGATTGGGCTATGCGCTCGAGATGAATAACCGGCCACAAACACTGTACGGAATCGTCGATTCTCCGGTCGGCCTTGCCGCTTGGATGATCGACCACGACATTCGCAGCTACCAGATGATCGCGCGCTCTTTCGACGGCCAGTCGGAAGGACTGACACGTGACGACGTCCTCGACAACGTCACGCTCTACTGGCTGACGAACACCGCGATCTCTTCCGCACAGCTTTACTGGGACACGCGGCATACTCTCCCGCCCGGCGGCGGGTTCTTCGATGCGCGAGGCGTTCAGATCCCGGTCGCCGTGAGCGCTTTCGCCGAGGAGATTTACCAGGCGCCGCAGAGTTGGGCGGAGAAGGCATATGCCAAACTCATCTTCTATAACAAGCACGACAAAGGCACGCACTTCGCGGCATGGGAGCAGCCAAAGCTTTTCGTGGATGATTTGCGTGTAGCGTTCAAATCGCTTCGAGCTCAGGAAGGAACATTATGAGCGGTCCAGCCAACGTACAGTCTGAAAAACCTCTCGAGGTTGCAGTCGACCCACGTCTTTCACGCGGCGTGAAAGCATTTTTGAAAGTACTGAATTCTATCCCGGGACCGCCGCTTGAAGCGATGCCTCCGCTTGATGCGCGAGAAGTGCTGGTTAATGCGCAAGCATCAGTTCAAGTTGATCTCTCGGGTATCGAAGAGTCAGAGAAAACGATCACAGCCGATGGTTATACGATCAAGCTGAACATCGTTCGTCCTGAAGGCGTCAAGGGCAAACTACCGGTCTTCATGTTCATACATGGCGGCGGTTGGGTGCTGGGCGATTACCCCACTCATAAGCGGATGGTGCGGGACCTCGTCGTTCTGACCGGATTCGCGGGAGTCTTCGTGAACTACACGCGAACTCCTGACGCCAGGTATCCACAAGCCATTAACGAAATCTACGCTGCTACGAAATGGGTCGCCGAACACGGCGATGAGATCGATGTGGACGGGAAGAATCTCGCCGTCGTTGGGAACAGTGTCGGCGGCAACATGACCGCTGCCACTGCACTGAAAGCCAAAGAGAATGGTGGTCCGAAGATCAAAGTGCACATCATGATGTGGCCTGTCACGGACGCGAATTTCGAGAGAGATTCATTCAAACAATTCGGCGAGAAGCGATTCCTGACTACGCCCCTGATGAAGTGGATGTGGGATCTCTACACAACTGATCCTGAACAGCGCAAACAAATTTACGCATCGCCGTTGCAGGCTACTGTGGATCAATTGAAAGGGCTACCTCCCGCACTGATACAAGTCGCGGAGAGCGACATCCTTCGCGACGAAGGCGAAGCTTACGGACGCAAGCTCGATGAGGCTGGAGTCACGGTCACTACCGTTCGTTACGAGGGCATGATCCACGATTTCGGACTGCTCAACGGCTTAGCCGAAGAGCCTGCCGTTCGTTCGCTCTTTGAACATGCAGCCGCGGAGCTGAAGAAATATCTGCAGGCGCATTGATTGCGCCGATCACACACATTGAAATGAGGATGATATGAAGCAAATCACTTTATTGCTCGTTGCGGTTGCAACACTGGCCGGCGTTGTCGTGTTCACAGCGACTACATCTCGCGACGTCACTGCTCAAGAGTCGGCGCCAATCTTCGTCACCAACATTCCCGCCGGTTATCGCGACTGGAGAGTTGTCTCGGTGGCCCACGAAGCAGGCGACCTCAACGATATTCGCGCTGTTCTGGGGAACGAGATAGCGATCAAGGCCTATCGGGAGAACAAGCTTCCCTTTCCGGAAGGCGCAATCGTTGGACGAATAGCCTGGAGTCACACCTCGTCTGAGGAAAACAATAAACTCTTTGGGCGTGACCAGTCTTTCGTCGCCGGCTCACCCACGGAATTCTACCTTCAGTTTATGGTCAAGGACTCCAAAAAGTACGCTGCGACCGGCGGCTGGGGATACTCATCATTTGACCAAAACGGCAAACCTTCGGATGAGGCGGCCATGAAAAAGTGTTTTCCGTGCCACCAGGCTATCAAAGAGCGTGACTTCATCTTCACCCGTTACGCACCTTGATGCTGACGATCACTGGAGAGTCAACATGTCGAAAGCAGTCAATCAGCAAATCGCCGGGGATCGAATTCTTTTCGAGACGCTGACGGTGCACAAAGAAGGTGGCGTTCTGTTCATGGAAATGAAGTCGCCGCCGATGAACCTTTTGGGACCCGAATTGATCCGCGATTTGGTATCGCTGATTCAGCAAGCGGAAGCGGACGAGTCTGCGCACGTAATCGTCTTCAAGAGTGGTGATCCCGACTATTTCATATCCCATGTTGATGTAACTCGGATCAAAGAAAACCGTGAGGCAGCGGCAAAGCTGACTGGCGATGCTTCGATCGGTCTGATGCTTCGACATCTGAGTTCGAGTCGTCTCATCAGCATCGCTCAAATTGAAGGTCGTGTACGCGGCGTGGGCAGCGAGTTCGTGTTGGCGTGCGACATGCGCTTTGCTGCGCGAGAGAAGGCGATGTTTGGTCAATTCGAACCTTCGTTTGGAGTGATTCCCGGCGCGGGCGGCGCTCAACATCTGGCGCGTCTCATGGGGCGCGGACGCGCATTAGAAGTCATGTTGAGCGCCGGCGATTACGACGCGGATCTCGCTGAACGATACGGCTGGATCAACCGAGCATTGCCAGCCGCCGAACTGAGTGACTTCGTAAAGTCGCTGGCCCATCGAATCGCCACCTTTCCCGCGATGGGCCACGCTGTCGTTAAGGAGCGTGTCAACGCGATCTGCCTTCCGAGCATCGAGGACATCCGTCGCGATTCTGATCTCTTCCTCGAGGGGACGCGCACGAATGAGTTCCAGCAACTGACGGCAGCAGCACTGCGAATCGGCTTTCAGTCGAGAGAAGCAGAAATGAACCTGGCCCAGCTTGTTTATGACATGCATGGGGACACGGATGTCTAAACTCAAGTTCAAAAGGAGCAGACATGTCTACAATTCACTTCAAACTGACAACCACTGCAACGCCTGAGCAGTTCATCGCCGGACTTACTGACTTCGGTCCCGGCCGTCAGAAGCTCTTTGGCAATAGTACCGATCAGTACCTTAAGGTGCATAAGCAGAGCACTACCTATGCCGACGTCACGGAGGGGTCTGGAGGCATCTGGGAGCGGTTGACTTACAACTGGTCCGATCCTACGCACGTAGTACTTACCACTACTGACTCGAACCTTTGGGGAGGGCGGTCAGGTCACACCTACACCTTAAAGCGTAAGCCTAACGGCACGACCGACGTGGATGTGCAAATTGTGCGCGAGGGCAAGAACCTGAAGGGCCGATTGGTTGGAGCATTCGTTGGGATCGCCGGCAAGGGACAATTGCAGAAGTGGTTTGCAAACACGTTGAAAGCTATCGAAGCGCGCGACTACAAAATCAGCGCGGCGGCAAAGGCGTAGACAGGAGAATCACAATGCATCCTTTACGCAAACTGCGGGAATCCGGTAAGCCTACAGCCGCCCAGATTAGGGAGTTGCTTGCCGAAAACATCGTATTCAACAGCCCTATCCTGATTCGGCCGGCGGAAGGCCGCGAAGTCTGCGCAGCGATTTTCGCTCAGTCGAGCTCGACGCGCGGTTCGGGCACCTATACGGCTGAGTTTAAGCTCGATGAGCGCACCACCTTCTTGCGCTGGGTGGGAACCATGGATGGTCACAAGTTCGAGAGCTGGGAGGTTATCGTCGATAACGAGCAGGGGCTGATTGTGGAGCGCACCATTGCCATGCGGCCGTATCCGGCGCTGAAACTCTTCCGCGATGCAATGTATGCAGCACTCAAGGATAAGCTGCCGACTGATGTTTGGGATTATCCAACAGCGGAGGAGATAACAACATGACAACCGTGAAAGAAGCCGGACTCGCAACAATCGATATGAAGCTCGAAGTGATCGTTATTCCAGTCTCGGATGCCGCACGCGCGGAACAGTTCTACCGCAAGCTCGGATGGCGTCAGGACGTCACGCCTCCAGGCTCCGGCGTATTCCAATTCACGCCGCATGGTTCCGCGTGCTCAGTGCAATTCGGCAAGGGCCTCACTTCGGCCGCGCCTGGCTCGGCCCAAAGAAACTACCTGATCGTCTCCGATATTGACACCACGCGGAACGCGCTCGTAGCCGCCGGCATCGATGTCAGTGAGATCTTCCACATTACGCCGGACGGCCCGGTCGCGGGTCTCGATCCTGAGCGTCGCACTTATCGTTCGCGCGCGCTGTTCAGCGATCCAGACGGCAACAGTTGGATGTTGCAAGAAATCACGACCCGATTGCCTAAACGTATCGATTCTGGCATTACTTCGTATGGTTCCATGACCGATCTCATAAGCGCCCTTCGTCGTGCTGAAGCGGCGCATGGACAACACGAGAAACGAACCGGTGTGCGCGATGCTAATTGGGCCGATTGGTACGCCGCGTACATGGCGGCTGAGCAAAGCGGAGCAGAGCTGCCGCAGTGAACAGCAGATCATCAGCGCCCCGAGTGACAAGGTCTATTTGAGGAACTGCGCAAGGATTTATCAGCCGTCTTGAAAAATGCAGACCAGACTGAGACATCACAATACCTGAACTAAAAGCCGCGTGGGAGGAAAGGCAGAAGGAACGCTTTCATCCTTACGGCAAAACATTTCTCCAACGCCGCTGAATAAGAGTAGGGATGGAGGCTCAATGTCAGACAAGCAGCAACCGAAAGCGGAAAACCCAACTCGGCGCGAATTTCTTTCGACCACCGGAAGCACCGCCGCCGCAACTTTAATTGCCGCATATATGCCGGTGACCGCGAACACACCGGATCAGGCACGAACGCCCGAAGCCACCACGCCAACCATTGAAGGCGCGGTGCCGATCACGCTTCGCATCAACGGTAAAGACCGCGAACTTCGTGTGGATCCGCGCACAACCCTGCTCGATTGCATTCGCGAAAGCGTTTTGCTGACGGGAACAAAAAAAGGGTGCGATCACGGGCAATGCGGCGCATGCACCGTTCATGTAGACGGCCGGCGCGTCGTCTCATGCTTAAGTCTCGCTTTGATGCACGATGGAAAAGAGATCACGACTATCGAGGGGTTGGGCACGCCAGAGGCAATGCATCCTATGCAGGCGTCCTTTCTTGCCTGTGACGGATACCAGTGCGGTTACTGCACCTCAGGCCAGATCATGTCGGCGGTCGCACTCCTCAAAGAACCTTGTGGTCCAGACGATGCTTCGGTCAAAGAACTGATGAGCGGCAACATCTGCCGCTGTGGCGCGTACGCGAACATCGTGGCCGCAGTCCAACAAGTTCGCAAACAAGGTAGCGGCGTATAGGAGAGATCATGCATTCATTCGAGTTTGTACGACCAGAGAACGCAGCCACAGCAATCACCGCGGCAGGCCAGGCAAAGACGGCGCAGCAAGGAGCGGAGGTGCGATTCCTCGCAGGTGGCACGACGCTGATCGACCTGATGAAACTCGAGGTTGAGACTCCGTCGCGACGGCTCGACATCAACCGGCTGCCATTCGACAAGATTGAGGAAATGCCTGATGGCGGGCTGAAGATCGGCGCGACTGTTCGCAATTCGGATCTGGCAAATCACGCGAGAGTGCAGCGTGATTACTCAGTTCTCTCGCAAGCGATTCTTGCAGGCGCGTCGGCCCAGCTTCGCAACATGGCAACAACGGCCGGCAACCTATTGCAGCGCACGCGGTGCGTCTATTTTCGCGACACCGCCATGCCCTGCAATAAGCGTGAGCCGGGAAGCGGCTGTCCTGCAATCACCGGGAGCAATCGCACCCTCGCCATTCTCGGAACCAGCGATAAGTGCATTGCGACGAATCCATCGGACATGTGCGTCGCGATGGCAGCGCTCGAGGCGATCATTCATGTGGAGGGACCGGGAGGCGCGCGCACGATCGCATTTGGTGATTTTCATCTACTGCCCGGAAGCACGCCGCATCGCGAGACGGTTCTCGAACCCGGCGACCTCATCACGCATGTAACACTTCCGCCACCTAAAACCGGAAGCCGGCAGGTTTACCTCAAGCTGCGGGATCGGGCGTCCTATGAATTTGCGCTCGCCTCGGCCGCCGTCGTCATAAATCTCACGCGCGGATCGATCAGTTACGTCCGTATTGCCATGGGCGGAGTGGGCACGAAACCGTGGCGCTCGCCGGAAGCGGAAGCTGTGCTCACCGGCAAACCCGCGAATGCCGCAAATTTCCGGCAGGCCGCCGAAGCCGCGCTGCGCAACGCCAAGCCGCAGAGCGAGAACAAATTCAAGATCGAACTGGCGAAACGTTGTCTTACACACGCTCTACAAACTGCTGTTAACGGCTGATTCCGCTGAAGGAGAAAAGATCATCGTGACACAACAAGCATCACCTACAGCTTCCATCATCGGCCGCGATACGGTTCGCGTGGACGGCCCACGTAAGGTCACAGGAGTCGCACAGTACACGTCCGACTTTCACTTTCCGGGAATGCTTTACGCCGTTCCCGTCGGCGCAACCATCGCCAATGGAAAGATCACAAAACTCGAAACGGCGATGGCTGAGAAAATGCCCGGCGTGCAGGCGATTTTTCATCGCGGAAATATCGGCAAGATCTTTCGTTCGATCCCCGGGCCGGGATTCGCGGGTATCTGTGAAGAGCGCCGGCCGCCATTCGACGACGATGTAGTTCGCTACTACGGCCAATACATTGCTCTCGCTGTCGCGGAGACGTTTGAGACGGCAAGAGCCGCCGCTGATGCTGTGCGCGCGACCTACGAGGTCGAAAAACCGAACGTCGCGACGCACCTTGTAGCAGACGACGAGCCGGACGAACTCATGACAACCTTTGGACCGCGCAAACGGTTAGACAGTCAACGTGGCGATCCCGACGCTGCGTTCACCAATGCTCCCGTCAAGCTCGATCAGACTTACGTTACGCCATTCGAAACGCACAACCCGCTCGAGCCGCATTCAACGACAGCGATGTGGGAGGGACAAACGCTTACGCTGTACGAGTCGTCGCAAGGAGTGGTTAACCTGCGGAGTGTGCTCGCGCAGATGTTCGGCCTGCCGCTCGAGCAAGTTCGTGTGATCACAAAATTCGTGGGCTCGGGTTTCGGAAGTAAGCTGTGGCCATGGACGTTGTGTCCGCTTGCGGCCGCCGCTGCGCGACAGGTGGGCAAGCCAGTGCGGTTGGTGCTGCCTCGCAAGATGATGTTCCACGCCGTCGGTCACCGTCCGCTTACACAGCAACGCGTTCGCCTCGGCGCTACGCGCGAAGGCAAGCTGATCTCATTGCACCACGATTATGTTTACACGCGGTCGATGCTTGACGCGCATCATGAGGACTGCGGCGAGGCGACCCCGTTCCAATACAGTGTGCCCAATTTGCGCGTGAGCTTTGGACGCGCCAAACGAAACGTCGGTGGAGGAGCCGATATGCGCGGCCCCGGTCGAGTGCCTGGCCTGTACGCGACCGAATCGGCCATGAACGAGCTGGCGCGTCAATTGAACATGGATCCAGTTCAACTCCGAATTGTGAACGAGCCGAAGATCGATGAAGGCGTGGGCCTTCCCTTCTCTTCGCGGCATTTGCTTGAATGCTTCCACCTCGGCGCGGAAAAATTTGGGTGGTCCAAACGCAATCCTGCCGTTGGATCGATGAAACGTGATGGGCTGACTTTGGGGTGGGGAATGGCTGGGTGCTCGTGGGTCGCGGCTCGCTTCAGCGCGGCGGCCAACGTTCAACTGCGCGATGATGGCACCTGTCGAGTGGCCAGCGCCACGCAGGACATCGGCACCGGCACCTACACGATCCTCGCACAGCTCGCATCGGAGAGAACAGGCGTACCACTGAGTAAAGTGGAAGTCGAACTCGGCGATACTTCGCTTCCGGAAGGCCCGCTCTCAGGTGGATCTATTGCGACTGGATCGGTCGTGAACGCCGTGTTTGCAGCGGCTGACGAAACGATCGGTTCGCTCAAGATGATTGCGGTTTCAACTCCAGGATCTCCGTTCCTAAGTCACAAACCCGATGAGCTGGACTTCAAAGACGGCAAGGTCTTCCTCAAAACTGACAACGGCGCAAACGGTGTCCCATTCGCTGATCTGCTGCGACGCGCGAACCTTCGCATGGTCAGCGGCAACGGCCAGTCTGCAGCGACTTTTGGTGATCCCAAGCCGAAGTTCTCGACTCAATCGTTTGGTTGTCACTTCGCCGAGGTGACCTGGCAACCTGAGATCGCGCGTTTGCGCGTCAGTCGAGTGGTCACCGTAATCGACGCCGGCAAGATCATCAACACCCTGGCTGGTCGCAATCAGATCCAGGGCGCGGTAGTAATGGGAGTCGGCATGGCGCTGTTGGAGCGCACGGAATACGATCCCCAGAACGGCGCACCGATCAATAGCAGTCTGGCGGACTACCTCATAGCGGTGAACGCCGACGCGCCGGCAGTAGATGTGCATTTCCTGGACTATCCGGACAAAGAGATCAACCAGGTGGGTGCTCGTGGCATTGGCGAGATTGGATTGGCTGGCATCGCCGCAGCCATTACGGACGCAGTCCACCACGCAACTGGTGTCCGCGTTCGCGAGTTGCCGGTCAAGATCGAAGATCTGCTGGCATGAGAAAGAAGACGGACGACGTGCGCGCCGCGTTGCGCGATGGCACGCCCTAACTTCTGATTTGCCCTGGGGTTCCAGCGAATGCTCTACTGCTGGCGCGAGCGGGCACAGATAGTTTAAGATGCGTCGAAACCAATCAAAACTTCGGCTGGATGACTTCCGTCCCTTAAGTGAAATACTTTTGTGGCTTTCCTCATTAGACACACGGGGGACAAATAAAACTGGGAAAAACTGGGAGTAGTCTTGATGACGTGAGGGTTAAGAATATAGATACGCCGCCCGGTACCTGCCGGCCGGTGTTCAATCCGCGCTCTCTCTAATCAGGACTAACTGCCTCTTAACGTACACTGGAGTACCCGCATGTTGCCGACGCTCAATATCGTTGTCTATACGGACTATAACGGTTGGTTTACTGATAATCCGGTGCAGCCCGACGGAGGTCTTCGAGACCTTAAAGCCTTTGTCACAGAGAAGACAAAGCACTTATTTAACGTAAATTTTTGCTTCGTCAGCCGTCACACCACGAATCCTCCCACACTGATCACTAAAACGCTCTTAACCTCTGCCCACGAGCTGTGGGTGTTTGGCTTTCGCCAGAACAATACGAAAAATCAGCCGGACAATAACCTAAAAGAATCAGAAATTGAGGCACTGAAAGAGTTCATCCGCGAAGGCAAGGTCGGAATATTTTTAACTGGCGATCATTCCTCGTCTGAATCAGAAGAAGATTGCAGTAAGGGAAACCACGAGGACTATTCGAGTTTGGGTCGCGCCTTGGGTGAGAACTTTCCGATTGCCGGTTTGTTCCGTGATTGGCAAGGACCTCCTACAAACTGCAACGAAGGTGAATTTGATTTACGAGACACCTTCAACACGCAAGAGGGTTCGAACCCTTGTAACCTTGAAGTTCCGGGGTTAGGGACGGATGAGCTACCGCAAAATATCATTCTGACTCTAAAAAATTGTCTACCCCATCGTCTCTTCACTTATTTCGACTCCAATCAAAATCTGCGGCGCATAACGAAGCTGCCCGACCATGCACATGAGGGGAGAGTTGTAGACATCGAAGAGGCGCGGAAGAAGTTGGACAGCAAGTGGCCGGAAGGGGAAGAGTGGGCTCCCGTAAAAGACAATGTAATAGCAAATTGGGACGACATAGTCGTGGTGGCTGCGAAAGGGAGAGACAAGCGATTTCCAGACGAAAACAGGATTTCTAATCTCGTTACCGCGTTTGACGGCGATCCAGTGGGCCTTAGCCGAATGGTGGTGGATTCTTCCTTCCATCATTACCTGGATTTCAACACGTTCTCGATACCGGAGCGTCTGCCGAACTTACTACCGAAACCCGATTCGGATCTCGATCAAATCGCCGAATACTTCGGCAACCTCGCATGGTGGTTGGCGCCAAAGGCAATGCGCGACCAAATCAAAATTCAAATTCTGCTGAGCCTGACCGGACACATGGAAGTACGTCAGGTATGGAACCTCAGCGACTTAAAGATTGGTGCGGCCGGCCGTGAAGTTTTGAAGCGGACTACCGGCCTGGGAAGACTTCAATGGCTGATCGGGAAATTCCCTTTTGAAAAACGAGACCCGATTGATGAAGTCTTGTCACTGCTGTTGCTTGGAGAGCGGCACGATTCCGTGTTCACTCGAATTATAAGGCCTGAACTACCGCTCGGACTTACGTTGCGGTTTTGCGATCTGTTTCTGGTGGAAAATAAGATCGATGATTTCACTCAGGTCAAGCCTGAAGGATTATTGTCGTTGGGACAACGCCTACAGGCGAACTTGCTCGAAACGTTCGAGAGTTTTCGCACCGCGTTAGTCGGACTATCACCGAGTTCTGCGGCGGCGTTTGAAAACTTATCAGCGTCATTCAAACAGTAGATCCAAACAGTCGAAAGGAGAAGAATAATGGCTTGTGAAACGGGGAAATGGGAATCAATAGTGCCTATGAACGCCACCGAGATAGACGATGGGACCATATTTATCGATGAGCTTGATGGGAAAAAGATAAAAAAAGGGCGGCACAGAAAAAAGGGTGCGTCCCCAGGGCAGGACGAAAAGCTTAAGGATGGCGGCACGTGTGAGAACGACGAGATACAGTTTGATCGCGCCGGGTTCCATTACCAGGGAAAAATTTCTGGCCGCATGATTAAGGGCACGCGGACTCCGACAAAGATGAAGAAAGACACGGGCGAATTGGACGGCGAAGAGGTGTGGGTAGGAGTAAAAACTGCCTGACACTTCCGTGATCACTCATCTATGGACGCCGCTTGTCCATGAGGTTTCAAATGCTGCGTCGATGGCTCCCATCTGTATTGCTTGCAATTTCGCTTTTACTGGCGGGAGTCGTTGACGCGTATTCGCAAAGCAGCACACCGCTGACTACCGGCAGCGCCCACAAAGCAACCATCAGAAAAGGTGACGTGCAGAACTTCACTTTCGAGATGGGCGACAATCAACTTGCGGAACTGAAATTCGAATGGCAGGGGATCGATCTCAAGGTTGCGGTTTACGATTCGGCAGGCAACCCATTGTTGTCGCCGCCGGTTCCGGTTTCCGCACCCGGTCCGGTTTCTGTTTTGCTCAAGCTGGAAAAGTCGCAATCGTACAAACTGCAAGTAACCACTCCAGTCAAACAAAACATCTCCGGCAGCTTCCAGGTCCTGTTCAAGACGACGCCGGCAGTGAGTTTGACTGACGCAGGTCGGATTGAGGCACAAAGCCTCGTCCTCGCCGCGCGCAGCTCCAACGCAGTTGCAGATCAGATCGAGAAGTATCAGCAGGCATTGATACAAGCGCACAACGCACACGACGCTGACGCGGAAGCTCAGATCTTTCTCATGCTCGCGGGTGCTTATCGCAACACTGACGATCCAAAGCTGAAGGAACAAAAGACGAAACTCGCGGAAGAGAACTACCGGAACGCCATCGTCACGTGGAAGCAGTCTGGCTACAAGCGAGGCGAAGGATACGCGAACATCAGTCTGGGTCAGTTTTTCCGGCAGCGTCAGCCAGACGCGGCGATACCGTTCTACGTTGAAGCCGCACGCTTGTTCGAAGAGATCGACGATCGTCGCGGACGTGCAGATGCTTTGTATTCGCAGGCGTTTGCGTTGATGATTCTTGGCCGTACACCTGACGTCGTCGACACCCTCACGAAAGTTCTGGAGCTGCGGAGGGCGGATGGAGATCGTCTCGGCGAGGCAAATGCGCTCAACTTACTGGCCGACGCTCATCGCACCCTCGGCGATCCGCGCCAGGCGTTGACCCTCTTCGACGAAGCGACTACGGCTGCTGCGGGCTTGGAACATCCGTTACTCGAACTCGCAATCGCCAACGGCAAAGCGCTCGTTAACGATGATCTGACTAACTGGGAAGCCGCCAAGACAGATTACTTAACTGTGCTGTCTAAGTACGAGCTTATTCTTGGGGCCCCCATCTCGACTGTTTGCACTACAAAGCCTACGGCAGATCTTCGTGCCACCTGCTGGTCGGCGGCGCGCGTACTCATAAACGTCGGTGAGGCTTACAACTCACTTGGCAAGCCTGCGGAAGCAATGGTCGAGTTCAAGAAGTCGTTGGCCATCGTCGAGACGCTCGATGAACCGCCGATGCAAGCGGAATTGAACGTGCACATCGGTTACGCCCATTACCTTCTCGGTGAATCAGCCGCCGCGCTTCCGTATTACGAAAAGGCGCTCAAGATCCAGAGAGAACTTAAAAGTGATAAAGGAATCGCAACTGCACTCACCTACCTCGGCATGGCCCACATCGCACGTAGCGATCCAAAAGTCGCACTCGAAAAATATCGCGAGGCCCTGCCTTTAGCGGAAAGGGCAAGCGATAAACGCGTGCTGGCGATCCTGTTAGACAAGTTGGGGGTAAATTACGTCCTGCTGGGTAATCAAACGGATGCTGCGGTCGCTCACCAGCGTGCCCTCGAGTTCTGGAAACAGATCAAGGATCCGGACGGCCAAGCGTTGACGCTTTACCACATGGCCGAAGCTGAAAAAGCAGCAGGCAATCTCGAAGTCGCGATTCAACGTTCGCAAGCTGCAATCAAAGAAGTCGAATCGTTACGAACAACAATCGCGAACGAGAAGTTTCGTGTTTCCTACCTCGCCGACAAAAAAGGCTACTACGAGTTGGACATCGATCTGCGCATGCAATACGGTCGGGCCAAGTCTGACAATGCTGCGATCGCGTCCGCGTTGCAGTCGAATGAGATGGCGCGCGCCCGGGTCCTGCTCGATGCCCTCGGCGACACCGTGTCACGGCAAGTAAAAGCGAATAAAGACACAAACAAACACCTCGCGACACTCTTCGAACAAAGAGAAGATTCGATAAATCGTTTGAGAGTTAAAGCGAACCGCCGCACGGAATTGTTGCGTGAGAGTAATAAGGAGGCTGCGAAAGAATCAGAGGTTCTCGATAGTGAGATCAACAAGCTGACTGAAAAACTCGCCGACATCGATTCGCAAATCAGGTCGGAAAATCCTCGTTTTGCCGAATTGACGAGACCACAGCCTGCCACAGTCAAGGAGATCCAACAACAACTCGATGCCGACACAGTAATGCTCGAACTGGCGCTCGGTGAACAACGCAGTTATGCCTGGACCGTGACAACTCAGGGTGTTCAGGGATACGAGCTGCCACCGCGACAGCAGATCGAAAACGCCGCGACTCGACTGTTAAGCGCCTTGAGCGCACAAAAGCGCTACGAAGGTGATGAAACCGCGTCACAACAAAAAACCCGGCTTGCGAATGCAGAAAAAGAATTTACGGAAGCAGCGGCATTGCTCAGGCGGATGGTGCTCGATCCGGTGGCCCAACAATTGGACCATCACACACGCCTCGTGATCGTTGCTGACGGCGCTTTGCACTTAATTCCATTTGCCGTCCTGCCGGATCCGAAAAACTCTACCGCTAAGCTGATCGAAAACTACGAGATCGTCTCACTTCCTTCTGCATCGGTGCTGGCGCTGCAACGTCGCGAACTTGCGAATCGCAAACGCGCGCCGCGGGGTGTTGCAGTAGTTGCGGATCCGGTATTCGACAGTGACGATTCTCGGGTTGCGGAAGTAATCACGCGAACTAAAAAGTCCAAACCGAAATCGAACCAAGCCGTCGCCCATCCGCCTGCGCCGGATCCAAAAGTTGAGGTTGCACTTCATAGCGCCCTGAGAGATGTAGGCTTGGATCCAAACGCGCTGGGCGAGCTGACGAACTCCCGCGAGGAAGCGAAACAGATCTTCAAAGTAGTTTCACGCGACGGGTCGTTTACCGCGATGGGTTTTGACGCGAGCCGCCAGATGGTGATGAGTGGCAAGTTGAACCAGTACCGGAACGTTCACTTTGCCACGCACGGCGTCATGGATCTCGAGCATCCGGAATTGTCGGGCATCGTTCTTTCGCGGTTCGACGAAAAGGGACGGCCTCAGGATGGTTATCTTCGTCTCTACGAGATCTACAACCTCAACCTTCCGGCGGATCTGGTCGTGCTGAGTGCTTGTCAGACCGGCAGCGGTAAACACATTCGAGGCGAAGGGGTGATGGCGCTGACCCGCGGTTTTATGTACGCGGGCGCCGAGCGCGTTGTGGCTACGTTATGGAAGGTTGACGATGCTGCGACTGCGAATCTCATGGGGCTCTTTTATAAAGAGATGTTCACGAACGGGAAGCGGCCCGCGGCGGCGCTGCGCGATGCCCAGATCGAGCTTGCAAAACAGAAACGCTGGAGCTCGCCCTTCTACTGGGCGGGATTTGTGTTGCAAGGGGAATGGAGGTGATTTCATAAAGCCAAACTCAGCGTTCTCGAATATAATGACTCCACGTTCGCTCCCAAAACTACCGGTCGGAGTCCCTTCCTGTTGAATTCCTCTGATTCGCCATCTGAGACTCCCGCTTCAACAGAACCCTATAAGAAGCGCGGCGCATCGCCCGATAAGACTAAAGAACCAAAGAAAAGGTGGACTCTTAACCAGGACGCCTTTGATCAGCTATTAAATTGCTTCTCATCTGATCGCGATAAAGCCGCAGTTCAATACGACCTTGCGTACCGGAAAGTGGTTCGTTATTTCGAATGGCGTTCAATCGTACGCGCCGAGGCGTGTGCTGATGAGACAATGGATCGCGTTGCTCGCAGGATCACCGAAGGCAAGCAGGTCGACAAGCCAATGGCATACATCTTCGGCGTTGCACATCACGTTTTTCAAGAGGTCCTGGACGACGAAAAACGCGCAATCACATTGGAGGATGCCCCGCAGGAGTATCTGCGGCGGGACCCGCCGGAACCGGTCGATCCGGACGTGCGTCTCATCTGCTTCGATCGGTGTTTGGATGAACTCGAAGCCGAAAACCGGAAGCTGATGTTGGGCTACTACGAGGGTGAGGGCCGTGAGAAAATCGAGAACCGGCTCGAACTGGCGCGGAAACTAGAAATTCCACTGAATGCGTTGAGAATTCGCGTACACAGAATAAAGAGGACCCTGGAAAAACGTATTGCCGAGTGCCTTCAGACGGCCGCCGCGCGAAACAATTAGCACCTTTACGCCACTCCATATAGGGGGCTTCGAATTGTCTCAGGAACTGGATCGACAGGAAATCACCATTCGTTACCTCTTGGGGGATCTGACCGAGGAAGAAAGGTCGCGCCTTGAGGAGCAGTATTTCCTCGATGATAAACAATTTGAGCGCCTTGAGATTGCCGAAGACGAGTTGATTGACAAGTACGTTCGGGAGGAGCTGTCGGCGGAGGACACGCGCCGGTTCGAGAAACTCCTCGTGTCGCATGGGCTATCTGAAAGAGTGGAAGTAGCTCGACTGCTCCGTAAGCGAGCTGCTCTCGCGCCGCAAGCTGTAACAACGCCGGCAACCGTTCCGGTAAAATCGCCACAGGTTGGTTGGTGGGACAGGTTGTTTGGTCCCGCGGCGGCAATCCCATCATTTCGTCCGGCGTTTGCGATGTCGCTGATTTTTTTGTTGCTGACGACGACGGCGTTAATCTTTGTGTGGACAAAGCTGCGAAGTGAGTCACAGCGGTTGGCTCAGGAGCAGCAACAACGAGAAGCGCTTCGAACGCAGATAGCACAAGAACAAGCGAGGTATCGTGAACTACAGGACAAGTTCGAAAAAACTCAGCAGGAGAAAGATGAACAAGCGGCGTTGGCGGCGGCCGAGTATGAGCGGCGCCTTGCAGAAGCGCAGCAGCGCTCAACTTCCGCATTTATTTACACGGTCCTTCTAACTCCCGGCAGCGGCAGTCGCAGCTCTGGTGGTGGAGAAATCAAAGACCTCAGTATTCCGCGTGGAGCATCGCAAGTCGGCCTCACTCTGAACGTGACGCACGGACCTGACGAATATATTCGTTACAACGCTTCAGTGCGAAAAATCGATTCTGACAAGTCGCTCGCTGTACAAAACAACTTGAAGCCGTTTTCGCGGGGAGGCCGAAAGTACATCACGTTCAAAGTCAATGCGGACCTTCTGCGCGCTGGTACCTATAACGTTGACGTCGCGGGAGTCACGGCCAGCGGACAGAAACCCGACTTTGAAGACTATCCATTCCGCGTTAGATCTCGCTAGAGCGGGAGGCAGGTAGGTGAAGAGTACAGATTCACAAGATAAGCCTGACGTCTGGCGTGCATGCTAACGAACTTGCTCAAGCTGCGATCTTAGTGCTCCTCACCAAAGTGAGTAGGTAATGTTCACTGAGTTGGCCCATTTACTGCGAAATTAACTCTGTGCCTCACACTTTCCTTCGACCGACATTCCTTACCGCAAACCAATAAAAAGAAGCGGGTACCGAGTGGGTGATTCACTAAGAATCTCCAAAGGAACCGGTCGTAATGAGATTTTTACTTGGCGTCCTCGTCGGTTACTCCCTACGAGGTAAACAGAAATTGCTTATCAGGGTTCTCGTGATACTGCTGGTTGTGTGTGTCGTTTGTCGGCTATCGTTTTGCCGGCAATTGCACTTTTGGGTCTGAGTATTGACGTCCAACGTGAGCGCCGGTCTAGACCAGCTCAAACCAAGGTCCCAGCGCTCAAAGGACTGAGCTATGAAGACGCCGAGAGGAAGCTTCACGCCGCTAACTTGAACCTTCGTTTGTTGGCGACACGTTACGATTCGGCCCTTCAACCCGGACTAATTACTGATCAAGTTCCCGCACCTGGGGAGCAAGTGGCTGTCGGCTACTCGGTTGGCGTTACCATTAGCAGAAGGGATTTCGCTGGCCCTGGTCCATAAAAGGCAAGCTAGTGCATTGGACCAGATAAGCCACACGCTGCGTTCTTGGCGTATCCAGCCTCCCTGTCTCTCAATAGGCGCGACACTACAAATCGCTTTGTCCAGAGACACGGAGGTTTTCACGTATTTATTCCTCCGAGGTGCTAACATGAAAAATGTTTTCTCTCTTCGCAAGCGTTCATTCCTTTCACCTGTCTCAACCGGCTATACGTCTCATTTCTTCGCTGAGGTTGAATCCTCGAACGAGGGCGAATACAGGTGGGGTCACAACATGCTTACCATTGCCGATTGCCGGCGCCGAGTCCAGATCGAATTCTTTTTGGGCACTAAGCGCGAGCGTCGCCGATCCTTGGCCAAGATCAATTTGCTGATTGCCATTCTCACGCGCTTTCGTGACGTACTCACCAAAGAGATCGCGTTAATCGAGAAAGCAAAAGCCAAATAGGTTCCTGGAAAACAATCGCGGTCCAAGAAATCGCGGTCCAATTCAATTCCAGTCGTCATCTGAATACGAGTGGCTTAGCCGGGTTTGTCAACGGTTTTGGATAACGTTTTCCAGAATTTCAGGATTGAATGAACAGCCGATAAGATAGTATTGCCGGCTTTTACCATGAACCATGGAGTCAAGTTCTGAACCGCCGGCCGCAACAACTACCTCACTCCTTCAGAACCGTAATTTCTTCTTTCTATTTTTCCGCACAAGTTATCTCACTCACGGGCAGCGGTGTAACGACAGTCGGGCTTGCGCTATTTGCCTACCAACTTACCGGCGGACAGTCCGCAACAGCCGTCATTGGCAATGCATTGACACTAAGAATCCTCGCCTTTCTTCTTTTCTCACAACCAGCAGGTGTAATCGCCGATCGCATTAATCGAAAGAAGATACTGATTGCAGCGGATCTCATTCGCTTTGGGTTGCTCGCGCTCTTTCCGTTCGTGACTACAGTGTGGCAGATCTACGCGCTAATCTTCTCGATCAATGCGGTGACAGCGTTCTTTACGCCTACATTCGAAGCAACAATTCCACAGATCGCCGGAACAGCATTACGTGAAGGCATTATCTCTTTCACGTGTTGCCACCGACATTGAGAATGTGGCCGCACCTGCTGTTGCCGGTGTCCTCGTCTCACTGTTGGGACTACGTTGGGTCTTTTGGTTCGACGCTCTCACTTATGTACTTTCCGCTTTGCTCGTCGCCTTTACTGCTATTCCCCCCGGAGCGCGATCGGAAGTAAAACTCTCCGTGAGCCGACTTGTTTCAGAGTTGACTACCGGAACGAGAATACTTTTGAAAGAGGCTTCACTGAGACAAGCTCTTACGTTAAGTGTCGCCGAAGCGATGGCCGGCGCTGCAGCAATCGTCGCGACTGTTTCCTATGTTCGTGACATTCTCGGGCGAGGAGACACGACGTTTGCTTTTGTGATGGCGATTGTGGGCCTTGGATCATCGGCTACCGCAATTATGCTCGGACGCGCGACCGGACGATACGAGCAAGGCGTAAGAGAGAAAGCAGTGCTTCACGGGCGGCGACATGCGTGGGCGTCGCGGGCGTTGATTGGCGGTGGCTTCCTTCTGGCTGTGGTCCTGTTGCCTGGGTTCTTGCGCCCTGCGTTGCTCTTGTTTTCCTTTCTCTGGTTGTTGAATGGTGCAGGCCAAGCCTTAATCGCAATACCATCATCAACACTTCTCGCCGAACATACAGTCGAAACAGAACGCGGCCGGGCTTACGCGGCGCACTTCGCACTAACACATCTCTTCTGGCTCATCAGCTACCCTTCGATCGGTCATGCTGCGACCAGTTTGGGTGCTCCGATAACTTTCACTCTCGCTGGAATCGTTTGCTTAATCGCCACCACGCTGGCGTTCTTCTTGGGTTGTGTTTCGCCGGCTTAAGCAGAACGCGCATGCGGCGAAGCCGGCTCCCGTGATTGATGTGATTTTCCGGGCCTCGAGCGAAATCAGGGCTTCAATTCTCTTCGCGACGCTCATCATCATTCTTGTCTTCCTGCCGCTCTTTTCTCTAGGCGGCTTTGAAGGGCTGGCTTTCGCTTACGTAATCTCGATCACTGCATCGCTCGTTGTCGCACTTACAGTAACGCCAGTTCTGTGCTACTTCCTGCTCGGTCGCTCAAAGCTGCTTCACGACGAGAAAGATTCACGTCTGGTGACATTGTTGAAAAAGCACTATGCGCGCATCCTGAATTGGACACTTCGCCGCCATGCTGGTAGTCGCCTTGCTTATGTTTTCGATGATGGGGCGCGAGTTTCTGTCGCCGTTTAATGAGGGCACTTTGAACATAAACGCAAACCTGCCGCCGGGAACTTCCTTACAAGAATCGAATCGTATCGGCAACGTGATCGAATCTGTCCTGCATGAAGTGCCGGAAGTGGTTTCGACAACGCGCCGGACCGGACGCGCCGAATTAGATGAACACGCAGCCGGAGTCAACACGAGTGAAATCGAAGTCGTCACTACCGAGGGTGATCGATCGCACGCAGAATTTATGGAAGACGTGCGCGAACGTCTGGCGCGCATTCCTGGTGTTGAGGCTGAAGTCGGTCAGCCAATCTCGCACCGTATTGATCACTTGCTTTCGGGAACGAGGGCTCAGATTGCCATCAAGCTTTTCGGACCCGACCTCGCTACCCTGCGCACCAAGGCAGCCGAGATCCGTGATCAGATGGCACAAGTTCCGGGAATTGTTGATTTGATTATCGAACCGCAAATTGGCGTGCCGCAGGTGCAAATCAATATGAAACGTCAGGCGGCGGCGGCTGTCGTTTTGCGAGCTGAAGATATAGCCGTAACAGTCGATACCGCATTCAACGGTCACGTCGCTTCGCAAGTCCTGGAAGAGCAGCGCACTTACGACGTGGCTGGTACGGCACGAGGATGCTTCGCGTGAATCGTTTGAGAGTATTGAGCGCACGTTGATTGAAACTCCAACAGGGAAGCCGCGTTCCGATCGCGCAGGTCGCCGAAGTGCGCATGGATCAAGGCCCGAATACCATCAACCGCGAAAATGTTCAGCGACGCATCATCATTCAAGCCAACGTTGCCGATCGTGACCTGGGCAGCGTCATCAACGACGTGCGCGGAGCGATCGGAAGTAAAGTCCAACTGCCGCAAGGCTACTTCGTGCAGTATGGCGGTCAATTCGAGGCACAGGAAAAGCTTCACGCCAGATTCTGCTCCTGTCGATTGTCGCGATCGCCGGTATCTTCTTGCTGCTTTATATCGCCCTGAAATCTGTTCGCTCGGCCTTGCTGGTAATGGCAAACCTGCCCCTGGCTTTGATTGGTGGTTGTCGTGATGGTCTTCCTGTCGGGAGGAACGCTGTCGATTGCTTCACTTGTAGGGTTCATCACTTTGTTCGGCATTGCGACCCGCAACGGCATCATGCTCATCAGTCACTACTCACACTTAATGACTGAAGAAGGAGCAGGCTTTCGCGATGCTATTGTGCAAGGCTCGATGGAAAGACTCAGCCCGATTCTGATGACTGCGCTCGTCACTGGAGTCGGATTGATCCCGCTGGCCCTCGGCGTTGGAGAGCCAGGCAAAGAAATTCAACAGCCAATGGCCGTCGTGATCCTTGGAGGGTCTTTACCTCGACCTTCCTCAACATGATCGTAATTCCAGCTCTCTACTTGAAGTACGGTCGAGCCGAAGCTCGCGTGCCATCCGGTGACTACCCGCAAGGAGAGTCCGCACCGGCGGGAGATTAAAAGCCTATGGCCGCAAGAAGCACTAAGACACAAAAGTTTTGGTATTGAGTCTTTGCGCTTCTTTGTGGCGACCTTCTGTACTAAGATAATACCGATGGCCTATCGGACCATATCGGCACTGTTTCGCAAATCCGCCAACTACCGGCGCGGGCTGACCTGTTTGTTGCTCCTGATTATTACGTGCGGGGCAATAGCGGAGTCAGTGCATAGCCATGGCTGTGTTCAGTCCGGATCAACGTACATTGTTGCTATTTCGAACGCAGGTGGAGCTCACTCTTCCACTGTGGGCCATTCTCACGAAACTGAATGCTCCATTTGTCACTTTCAACAACAACTCTTCAATGGACTTACCCACAGGCCATTAATCGCATTCTCACCTACGATAGAGTTTACACTCCGCGCAGACCCCTCAATTGCTTATCAGCAAGCTTCAAGGATGCCGGCTTCGGGCCGCGCGCCACCAACTCCCCTGGTCTAATTAAAACGGTAATCAATACTCCGCTTTCCGCGTCCACTTGCGATGAGTGTGGTCGTGGTTGCGAGTCTTCACCGGGATTATTCCAAGAGAGGCAAGCCGCTAATGATTCCAAAGAGAATTCGAATAATTGCAGGGGCAGTTCTGCTCATGTTTGGCCTAAGCGTGCCTGTGATGTCGCAGAATCGCGTGGGCACCGTCCAGGGTACAGTCAAAGATCCAAATGGGGCGCTCATAGCGAATGCGACTGTAATCATCACTCAATCCGTCACAGGTTATAACCAGACTGCTCAAACAGGCTCAGACGGGTCCTTCAAGCTAGTGAATGTCCCGTTTAATACTTATAAAGTGCGGGTTGAATTCCCCGGTTTTCAGCCAAATGAACAGTCGATCGATCTTGAAAGTACAGTCCCGGTAAGTGTGGATGTTTCGCTTTCAATCAGCGCAACTGCTGAAACAGTAACGGTCACTACAAACAATTCCGCCGTACTGGAAACCGACCGTACCGCCTCTGACACAGACCTGAACCAAACACTCCTGGAACGTCCTTTGGGCGCAGCGCCATCTCGAGCAATTGAGAGCCTGGTGTCATCAGCACCCGGATTTGTAACGGATGACAATGGCCGGATGCACCCCAGAGGCTCTGAATCACAAGTACAGTATGTGGTTGACGGAGTGCCTATCACGGATAACATGTCCGCGATTTTTTCTACGAGTCTCGATGCACGAACACTGCGAACAGTCGAAGTGCTCACGGGTGGAATTGCTGCGGAGTTTGGCGACAGATTGGCCGGCGTGATCAATGTGAATACGCGTTCCGGTTTGGAAGGCCCAACACAGGGAGGGATCTCGTTTTCCGGCGGGTCTTTCTCGACAGGTGAGCTGGCGGCAGACTTTTCCACTCACACGAAGAAGTTTGGATTTCTTACGAATCTTTCAACCACCACTTCGCAACGCTATCTTGATCCACCTTCGATAGACAACTTTCACAACTTCGGTCGCACCGGCAAAGGGTTTTTCAGGCTGGACTACCAGTTCGATCAAAACAACAGCATACGCAGCGTAATAACGTTCGGTGGCTCAAACTTTCAGGTGCCCAATCGGCTCGTGCAGGAAATTGCCGGCCAGGATCAAAGGCAGAAACTTCGCGATAACTCGCAAAACATAACTTATCAGCACATCTTCTCGCCTAACACGGTGGGCCAGGTTTCTTTATTCAACCGCAGCAGTCACGCGCGGCTGTTCAGCAATCCGAGTTCGACTCCGGTTGTCGCATTTCAGGATCGCACTCTAAGAAACTACGGTGGCCTCGGATCGATTTCACTCACCCGCGGCAGCCACAACATTAAATTTGGCGGGCAGGTAACGATCACGCCACTCGATGAAGAGTTCAGCTTTTATCCCACCGTCACGTTTGACGACATTGTTGACGAGGACGGCAACGTTTTTCCAAATCCCGTTAATAACTTTAACGCCGCTCATCCTTTTCTCTTCGCCGGTAAGAAAACCGGACGAACGCTGAGCGCGTATGTTCAGGATCGATTTACAGTTTTAAAGAATCTCACACTCGACGTCGGTGTGCGTTACGACAATTACCGGCTTCTGATCAGTGAACAGGCGTTAAGCCCACGCCTCGGTGTCGCTTATTTCATTCCGCGCACGCAGACGACACTGCACGCTTCTTACAACCGGCTGTTTCAGCCGCCTCCAGCAGAAAATCTCTTACTGGCAAGCTCTAGCGAAGCGGCTGCCATTTCTCCGATCGCGGCAATTCAGGGTATCACCACGGTTCTGCCAATCCTACCTGACAAGCAGCATGCTTTTGAAGCAGGTGTCCAACAACTGTTGACCCGGTACCTCCGTGGTAACGTGACGGTTTATCAAAAACGCATTAAGAACTTCTCCGATAAGGACCAGTTTTTTGAAACGGGAGTGATTTTCCCCATTAACATCTCATCCGGTCGAGTGACAGGTGAAGAGGTCCGGTTGGAATCGACTGACATCCGCGGTTTTAACGCTTCCATATCCTATGCGAATGCTCGCGCGTATGGAGTTACGCCGATCAACGGCGGTCTCTTTCTGGGTGAGGACATTCAGAGTCTGCAAATCGCCGGTCTTAAATTCGCGAATGATCACGATCAACGAAACGAAGCGCAATTTCGATTGGGTTACAATCATCGGCCCTCCGGCATCTATACGACTTTCAACGGCCGGTACGATTCGGGTGTGCCGACGGGTGTAGAACCCGGTACGACGCTCGCTGACTTCGTAGCACAGGGTTTTGATCCGCGGCTCTATAACAAGATCGATTTCCAGCGTGGCCGCGTTCGCCCGCGAACCATTCTGGATTTCTCGATAGGTGCAGACTTGCGGCAGAAGGAGCGAGTCTCGATGAACATCCAATTCGATATTCAAAACCTGACCAACGAATTGTTTCTCTATAATTTCGAGTCTGTTTTTAGCGGCACGCACATCGGGCACCCACGACTACTTAGCGGGCGCCTGACGCTGCGTTTTAAATAGATCATTTCAGCTCATATCTCGCTCGCAACGCGTCGATTACCTTGTCAGTCCGCGCGCCACGAGAGCCTTTGACGAGTACGAGGTCACCCGGCCGAATGTAGTCAGCCAAGGTGGCCCCAGCATCTTCGGATGTTTCAAAGAACAAGGTGGCGGTCGCGGGCATTCCTACCTCTTGCGCACCTTCAATAAGCTCACAACTGTAACCTTGAACGCCCCATAGAGCATCAATTCCCACATGCGCGATCTCTCGCCCGGTCTGGCGATGAATTGCGGCCGCGGTCGCACCAAGTTCCAACATCTCGCCCGCGACGACAACGCGTCGCTTGACGTCTTCGCCGACCTGCGTAATAGCTTTGGCCATGGTTGTAAGCGAGCAGGGATTCGAATTGTAGGAGTCATCTACCACCGTAAATCCTTCCGCGAAGCGCAAGACCTCACCGCGCATCCTTGTTGGTGTAGCGCTCGCCAATGCTTTCGCAATTACCGGTGGTTCAATGTCGAAACACGCGGCGACTGCGGAGGCGGCAAGCGCGTTCATCACATTATGGTGACCCAACATCGGCAACGTCACCTCCGCTTCTCCATGCCAGGTGCGGAGGCGAAAACGGGTTAAGTCCAGCCCTATCGTTTCGATGTCTAACGCCATTACATCTGCGGGATTCGTGATGCCGAAGGTCACCGTCGGACCTGACGTATGTTTGGTTCGCATGGCTGCCACACGTGCGTCGTCCGCATTGAGCACTGCGATACCACCCGGATTGATCCCCTGGATCATCTGCGCTTTTCCTGCCGCGACACCCTCAATGGATCGCATGAACTCCAGGTGCACCGGTGCGACCAGTAAAACGACGCCAATGTCAGGCGGAGCGACCAGGCAGTGACGGGCGATCTCGCCGGGTAAAGACATCCCCATCTCGAGCACCGCGATATCAAAGTACTCCGGACTCACCGCGCCCCACGCCAATTGCAAGACCGAAAGCGCCACACCAAGTTCGTTGTTGAAGTTACAGCGGCTACGCAAGACCCTGCGACCCGCGCCATCAAGAATATGTGCTGTCAGATCCTTGGTCGTTGTCTTCCCCGCGCTTCCCGTAATTCCAACAACAGGACGGCCCCACGATTCCAGCACCCCATGCGCTAAATGTTGCAATGCCAAAATCACATCATCAACCAGCAACAGACGGTCACGATACGGCGTGAGCGCATCATTGTCTGTCACGCGCGTGGTGCGTGCGACTGCTGCTACGGCACCACGCTCGAATGCCTGTGGGATGAACTCGTGACTGTCGACGAAAGACGTGGCGGTGAAGTAGTGATCCCGGTAGTCTTCCGGCGAAAGAGCGAAGAAGAGTGCGCCCGGCGTAGTCGTGCGCGAGTCAACCGAAAACCCTTTGATTTCTTTGTCAAAGATTGCGCTTGTTTCAGCAACGGCGCGCATTAGTCGTACCGCAGTCTTGATGTTCACAATCCACCTCCCGAACGGTAATGGAATCAATAGAAACTCGGTTCCACTCAGAACGTTTGCCATGCCGAACTACACTGGCAGACGGTCCGATTGACGAGTTGGGTGTTGACTTTTATTTACAGGAGAGAGGCGGGAGGTGGAGCGCGACCACGTCTGGATGTAGTTGAGATGGATTGGTAAACAACTGCCGGCGCGAAGAAAAATACAATCCGCGTCGAAGGTGTGTAGGCAAACAGATGTAAATAAAGAGGGGTATTGAAAAGTCTCTCTTCGAACCGGCGCGCCACGCAGGCTCTGAGGTGAGGATGGTTTATGTCTAAGTGCGATTCTTCCGCATGGCTTTCGGCAGGAACCCGTGTACGAGTTTGGGAAACGCGGTCATGACTGTGCACCGCGTCGTCCATCATGCCGTACGCGAGCAGTAGCAGCAGGAAACAGCACAAGATGCGGCGCCAGTCTGTGCGGCGCGAGCGTAACAGCTTCATGTTTATAAACGGACTCGCAAGAGCTTCACCGAATTCAGGAACACGAGGACATCCGGTCCGAGATGAATCATCGCCGCCTGGATCGGACCAATCCAGCCTAACAGTGCCGCGGTAATACCGAGCACGTGGACCACGCCAACGCCGACAAAAATATTTTCCTGAATGGTGCGATACGCCCTTCGTGCCAGCGCCCGCGCCAGCACGATCTTCGACAAGTCATCAGTCATTAAAGCAATGTCTGCCGCTTCGATGGCTGCTTGCGTGCCGCGTGCGCCCATCGCAATCCCGACTTGCGCTCGAGCGAGGGCAGGAGCGTCGTTGACACCATCGCCAACCATCGCTACCTGGTGTTTCTGACCCTGAAGAGCAGCGATGGCGGTTACCTTGTCTTCGGGAAGCAAGTCCGCCTTAACTTCATCGACACCCAGTTCCGCCGCGACCTGTTTTGCGACCTGCTCGTTGTCGCCCGTCAACATCACGACACGCTTGACGCCGGTAGCTTTCAAGTGTGCGACGGCTTCTTTAGCGCCGGGCCGCAACTGATCGGCCAAAACGAGAGTACCGGCAACCCGTCCCGCTGCCGACACATAAATCGTCGTCCCTGCCTCATCATTGTTGGATTGAGGAGCGTCGACTCCGTTTTCCTTCAACAATGCTTCGTTACCAACGAGTACCGCCTGGCCATTGACTGTCGCCTTCACCCCACGTCCGCGAATCATTTCAAAGTCGCTCGGTTCAGGCACGTCAACTTTATCTTGCCTGGCGCGGTCGACCACCGCTTTTGCAAGCGGGTGTCCGGAGCGACGGTCGGCGGCTGCCGCCAGCGACAATAATTGCTCTTCAGTCAAGTTCGAGTCGACGGGATGAACCGCTACGACCTGCGGCTCTCCGACTGTTAGCGTTCCAGTCTTATCGAACACCATCACATCGGCTTTCGCGAGAGACTCCAGATAGATCCCGCCCTTTACCAAAATGCCATTCCGGGCTGCACGCGCGATGGCGGCAATCATCACGAGGGGCGTTGCCAATCCAAGTTCAGCCGGAGAGGTGAAGATGAGGAGCGTGACGATCTTTCGCAAATCGTGCGTGACGAGAAATACGACGAGCAGAAAAACGAAGACGACGGGAATGAGCCATGCTGAAACTTTATCAGCAAGCTTTTGCACCGGTGCTTGCTCATCTTCAGCGTGCTCGACAAGCGCGATGATCCTCGCGAACATCGTGTCTTCACCGAGCTTGTCAGTCTTGATGTCTAACGCTCCAGACTCGACCAGCGTGCCGGCCAGCACCGAAGCGTTGATGTCCTTTTCGAGCGGCAAGCTCTCACCGGAGATAGACGCTTCGTTTACTGTGCCTTGCCCGCCGACCACCGTGCCATCTATCGGAATCTTCTCCCCGCCACGCACCAGCACTACATCGCCCACCTTCAACTCACCGATGGGCACGGTGCGCTCGGTGCCGTTATCACGTACGAGTGCCACCTGCGGCACGGAGCCAATCAAGGCTTTGATCGAGGCGCGGGCGCGGTCGGTATTAAGGTCAGCGATGAACTCGGCGATAAGAATGATCGTCATCAGCACTGCTGCTGCCACGTATTCGCCACCGATCAAAGCAATGACCGTTGCCACCGTCACAAAAATTTCTGTACCGATCTTGCGCTCGCGGATGAGATCCAATACTCCGGTTTTTACGAGTGGATAAAGTCCGATCGGAATAGCGATCAGCAAAACAGGTAGCGGCACGACGTTCTGCCAGTAAAGCAAGCTGATCAACCCGACCAGAACGATGCGCCCGATCTCGATCCAACGTTCACGCGTGAGCAGTGATCGAAAAGAGGGATTCGAGCCGTTGGTCTGTGGCGTGCGCGGAGCTGGATTCATGTTATTGGACCAGTCGATTAGTTGGACGTAATCAGACCTCGTTCTGCATTTTCAATCAGCGTTTTTAGTTCAGACACCGAAACCGGGTGATTGGGGTCGGCAGGATCGAGCGTAGCGAGTATTTGATTGCGCACCTTGTCGAACGCGGCGCGTCCGTCGGCCGTAAACTTAACGGCCGGATTTACACGCAACAGATCATCAGCCGCAGCGAGAAAAGCACGAGCATCCTGATACTCGATGAAATTGTCTTTTCCGGGAACGCCCGGTTCGTCAACTGCTACGCGTCCGCCCTCCGTCGCCGTTCCGTATTCACTCACGGCCGTATCCATTACGAAACGTGCTGCCCGCGCACGGAATGACGGCGTGTCATAAGCATCACCGGCGATCGCGCGGCGTGCTTGTTCAGTGCTGGTCAGGACAGCCTGATACTTTTGATCGAGCTCGTCTTTAGATATTGATCCGTCGCCAGAAATTTTTACGTACGCGGTAAGCGCATTGTTAACGGAATCGAAGAGGTTGCGTGCACGAAGAAACTTTTGCAGGTTGAGCGCATCCGGCTCATTGCCCATCAACAACTCATGCTGCGGGTGACCGGCATGCTTGCCCGCACGCTTGAGATCGAGCGCTGGATCGGGGCCTTGTTTATTGATGGCACGTTCATGCAATTGTTGCGAAGCGCGCACATGACCTTCGAGAACAGTCAAAGCTCCCACCGCGTTGACTTCGTCAGTCAGCGGCTCGATTGCCTCACCCGGTTGGACCGTCACCTCTGCGACGGCGCTTTGCCCGCGTTCGTCCACCAGACGGTATTGTCCTTCCCGGCCTGTTGCCGCAACCGTAATCCTTCCCGAGGCTGGCACAATGATCTCGCCAACAAACAAACCGTTTCCTTCAAAGACCAGCGGCACGTTTCCACCGTTCTCAACAGTCAGCGATTGACCGCGCGACAGGGACACTGCGACCGGAGAGACTTGCTTATTCGCAAAGCGCAACGTCACGGCGTTGGCCGTTGACGCTTGTGTCGTTGCGGGTGATTGTCCAACTTCCGCAACTAACTCAGTCCCAAATCCGATCAGGAGGCCAAGCGCGACGGCAGTCATCGCCGCCACTGCACTAATCGACTGGAAGCGAAGCCGAAACAACTCGCGCGTCACATAGATCAGCGAGCCCATCGCAAGGGAGAGAAACAGAAGCTCGACGGAAGGACTTATCCAAACTCCACCAATCACGGCGCCGAGAACTGTTGGTCCACCGGCGATGAGGCCCAGCCAAAGAATGCGTGCCCAGCTAATATTTTGCCCGACGAGCGGCCCGGCAATACCGAATCCTTCCGTAGCGTTGTGCAGCGCAAAACCAACGACGAGTGTCGTTCCGAAACCGACGGCGCCTCCCCCGAATGATTGACCAATAGCGAGACCTTCAGCGAAATTGTGCAAGCCAATGCCGATCGCGATCATCGTCGCTACTTCGAGGGCCTCCGCTCCCGCACTCTTGCGACTCAGTCTGTTCTGCTCGAGCCACGAGAGCCCGATCATTCCCACGCTGAGACCGATCACAAACAGCAGACCATATTGAAAGGCAAGATTCTTTGAACCACCCTTCGCCGCCGCTTCCACAGTCTCCATGGCACGGAAGCCAACTTCGATGGTGAGAAAGAGCAACACGCCCGCAGATGCGAGTGTCAGCAAACCCCGAAGACGCTCGTCCGCCCCACGCCAACGGGCGATCAGTAAACCCAAAAAGATTGTTACTCCGGCGATTGCGCCGAGCAGAATATTAGTAGAAGCCAATCGTTGATCTTCCTTCCATTCGCCTTTGTCTCAAGAACAGGGCAAATGCCTGGATACAGTCAGTACCACCTGCGGTAGCGGGTGGGTACGAAGTCGAAGCGCTCGATTTGCTCATGTTTCGTAAACCTAATCCGTTACCCACCCGCTACCGCAGGTGGTACTGACTGTATCCAAGTCTGGCTTCAGTGCCGACGTCCGCCTCTGGACCGAAAAACCGGACGATGCGCTCCAGGCCGAACCGAGATTCCGATTCCGCCGAAACCTCGTCTGCGAGGACCGAAAACACCGAAGTTACTTCCATACCGCGAGAAGCCAAGGCCAAAGTGATAGCGATGGCCATAAGGCGACGACCAGCCCAGGTAATACGGAAGGAATGTTCGGCTGCGGAAGAATGGATCGTAAACCCAGTAGCCGTTGTAGCCTCTACCTAAGCCGAGCGAACTTCGGCCAAAGCCGGCATAAGCGCTTTCCAGTGAGCGGCGGGAGAGCCGGCGATTGGCATCGGCGAGCATCTGTGCGCGCTGCGCATTCCAAACATCAAAGGCATCCTCAGATTTCTTGTCGAACTTTGAAATTGATTCCGCTTGATTTTGGTCGACGACGATCTCTTTTCCGTCCTTGACGGTAGTCATGCCCACTTGTGCGCGGCCCTTGCGAACGCGGACGAGAGTGGCGCTGGTTGAAGGTAAGCTGACTCGGTATAGGCCCTTCCTTTCGAGCTGCACGGTTGTTTGCGGAGTAGCGAGTTGGACCAGAGAGCGTGAGTCATCGTCACCAGTCATTTCAATCTGAGCTATACCCCTTATCAACTTCAGCTGCAACGAATCAAGCGAAGCATTGGATAACAGGATTTCGGAATTCTCAGCCAAACGCAAATAGGAACCGGGCATCAGCAGCATCTCAACGCGTCCGTCAACGCCAGTCGTAAGCCGGTCGCCGGAGTCAAGCTCGTCCGCGGTTGAAACCGGCTGAACCGAGTCACCTCGAGTCAAGGTCACATTCCCCATAGCGGCGTTGATGCCGCCGGCTTTTGCTGAAATGACGTACGGGCTTCTTTCCTGAGCTTTACTAGTGAGTGGAACACTCAACACAAATATGAATCCCGCAATCGCCAAAAGTGTAAGTTGAATTCTCCTGGTCATAATCAAACTCCTTTCCAGCGTGTTTACACTTCCGCAATCAGCAGCCCTCAGACGGCCGCATCATCCGTCTCACCCGTCCGAATTCGGACGGTACGTTCCACGGTCGAAATGAAGACTTTACCGTCGCCATTCCGGCCGGTATGCGCCGTGCGCACGATTGTCTCGACAATTGAATCGACCATCTCATCACGAGCAACGATCTCAATGCGCGCCTTCTTTATGTACTCGACGAAATCTTCGATGACGCGATGCGGAGCGCCGTGCTCGTGGGTACTCTTCTCGCGCCCGAAACCACGTACATCCGTGACGGTCATGCCGGGAAAGCCTTCGATCTGTTGAAGTGCGTGCGTAACCTTACTGAGCATAAACGGCTGCACCATCGCAGTAATCATTTTCATAAGGCGTCCTCCCGAACCTACTGGTCCCAGAGCCGTCAGAATTCCACCCGCTCGCGCTCAAACCATCCATAGAGGGTCGGCAGAACTAGCAGCTTCAACACGGTCGAAACAAGCAATCCTCCGATCACAACAGTCGCAAGCGGCCGTTGCACTTCGGCCCCGGCCGAAGTGGCTATTGCCATGGGAACAAAGCCAAGGCTGGCGACCAATGCCGTCATCAAGATCGGACGAAGACGTGCCTCTGCCCCTTCCATTACGGCTTGCTCGACACTGAGACCTTGATCGCGAAGTTGATTGATATAGCTGACCATCACCACCCCATCGAGCACTGCCACGCCAAACAGCGCGATAAAGCCGACACCGGCTGAGATCGAGAACGGTAATCCCCGTAGCCAGAGCGCAAAAACACCGCCGACGATCGCGAGCGGGATGCTCGTGTAGATGAGCACGGCTTGCTTCACTGAGCCGAAAGTCGTGAACAGCAAAATGAAAATCAAAACGAGTGCGAGCGGGACCACGATGAGTAGTCGTGCCGAGGCCCGCTGCAGATTCTCGAATTGCCCGCCGTAGGTCAAAAAGTAACCAGGCGGAATTTGCACTTCCTTAGCAACCACTTCCTGCACTTCGTTAACGAAGCTTCCGATGTCGCGCCCGCGCACATTCGCTTCGACTACGACGCGCCTTCTGGTCTGATCCCGGGAGATCTGACCGGGGCCTTCGACCAGTGTGACCTCGGCAATATCTGCGAGCGGAATGCGCGCGCCAGTAGGCGCGGAGACCTGCAGATTCTTAATCGCCTCAACGTCGCGACTCGCTTGTTCCCCAAGACGGACCACGAGGTTGAATCTCTTCTCACCTTCAAACACCTGGCCCGCCGGCTTTCCCGCCACAATCGATTCGACGAGGTCATTGACATCCTGCACGTTGATGCCATAACGGGCAATCTTCGCGCGGTCGGGTTTAATTTGGAGCTGTGGCAATCCGGCAACCTGCTCGACCTTGACATCTGCCGCACCGCGTACGCGTCTCATGGCGCGGGCTATGTTATCGGCCGTCTTGGAAAGCGTGTCGAGGTCGTCACCGAAAACCTTGACCGCCACATCTGCGCGTACTCCGGCGATCAACTCGGACATGCGCATCTCGATTGGCTGTGAGAAGCCGAAGACAAGATCCGGCGCATCGCGCTCCATTGCTTCCGCCATCTTGTCCACCAACTCTGTTTTAGTGTGTGCCGTCGTCCATTCCGAAGGCTCCTTCAAAGCGACGTACATGTCAGCCAGGTCGACGCTCATCGGATCAATTGTTACCTCAGCGCGACCCACTTTCGAGACAACCTTCGTTACTTCCGGAAAGCGGAGTAGAACTTTCTGCGCCTGCACGTGCGAGCGAATAGCCTGCTCCAGCGATACGCTTGGTAGCGATCGAGCTTCGATGACGAGCATGCCCTCATCGAGTCGCGGAATGAACTCCGAACCGAGAAAAGGAAACATGGCAAAGCTGATTATGACGAGCGTCGCCGCGATCGCTAAACCCGGAAAACGGTTGTGCATCATGAACCGGAGAGACGGGCGATACCATTTCTTCGCGTACCGAATAAAAAAGCTTTCCTTTTCTGAAACGTGACCACGCAGTAGGAACGTCAGCGCGGCTGGAACGTAGGTCAACGACAGGATGAGCGAGCCCAGCAGGGCGAAGACGACCGTGAGCGCCATGGGCTTGAACATCTTGCCTTCGATTCCGGTCAGGCTCAGGATCGGCAAATAAACAATCATGATGATCCCGACGGCAAAAACGACGGGACGGCCGACCTCCATGCAGGCTTCCAGAATCGTACGTTCAGGAGACTCTTTCGAACCGGCGTGCTGCGCTTCCGCACGCCGGCGCACAGTGTTCTCAACCACGATGACGGCGCCGTCAACTATCAGGCCGAAGTCCAGCGAGCCTAGCGACATCAAGTTGCCTGAGACATTAAAAATGCGCATGCAGATGGCCGCGAAAAGCATGGAAAGCGGAATTACTGTCGCCACCAGCAGGGAACCACGCCAGTTGCCGAGCAGGAGAATGAGTACGATGATAACCAGAATCGCGCCTTCGATGAGATTCTTGGCGACCGTACGAATCGTCCGGTTGACGAGGTCGGTTCGGTCGTAGAAGGGTTCGACACTGACGCCCTTGGGCAGCGTCTTCTTGATTTCCCTGACCCGTTCGGTGACGCGGTCGATAACTGTGCGCGAGTTCTCATCCTTAAGCATGATGGCGATGCCGGTAACAATCTCACCAATGCCGTCCGCAACTCCCGCACCCTGTCTGAGGGTTGCGCCCGTGACTACTTCGCCGACATCGCGCACGTAAACCGGAACGCCGTCCGGCCCCGTTTTGACGATAATGTTACTGATGTCCTCAGCCGTTTCCGCAAGACCGATTCCGCGCAACAGGTATTGCTCGGAGGCATGCTCTATATACGCACCGCCGGCATTTGAGTTGTTATTCTCGACGGCTTCCAGCACACTGCGAATCGTAAGCGAATAGGACTGCAGCTTTGCCGGATCAAGACGAATTTGATATTGCTTCTCAAGCCCTCCGAGGCTGCCAACCTCGGTGATGCCTTGCACGCCGAGAAGTTGTCGACGGACTATCCAGTCCTGCACAGTACGCAAGCTGGTTGGATCTTGCCCGCTGCCGGCCTCCCCCTTGACTTCATACTGGTAGATTTCTCCCAGGCCCGTGGAGATTGGCCCCATCTGCGGCACTCCGACGGATGCTGGAATCTGCTCCCGCGCTTGGGAAAGGCGTTCGCCGACAAGCTGACGTGCAAAATAGATATTTACGGAATCGTCGAAGACGACAGTCACAAAAGATAAGCCGACCTTCGAGACGCTGCGGATCTCCTCGACGTTCGGCAGTCCCGACATCGCCACCTCAACGGGAAAGGTTATCTGGCGTTCGATTTCGAGCGGCGCCAGCGAAGGCGCCGGCGTCAGGATAATGACCTGCACGTTCGTGACATCCGGGACGGCATCAATCGGAAGACGCTGGAAGCTGTAAACACCAGCTCCGATAAGGATCGCCACCATCAGCAGCACCAAAATTCTTTGCGAAACGGCGAAGCGAATGAGCCCGCTAATCATTAAATCGTTACCCCGTTATAATTTTCTTCAAACTTGGACACGGTCAGTACCACCTGCGGTAGCGGGTGGGTGCGCAGCCATGCTGCGACTGACCATCCTGAATGCTACGCACCCACCCGCTACCGCAGGTGGTACTGACCGTGTCCAACATATCTCTCTATTCCTCTTCCAATTCACCCCGCAAGAGGCGCGTTTTAAGAGTGAAGCTGCCCTTGGTCACCACGCGGTCGCCAGCTTTCAAACCACCCAATACTGCATAATAGCTTGCCGTCTCGCTGCCGAGTTGCACGTCGCGCGCTTCGTAGCGTCCAGCCTCCTCCTTCGGAAGGAACACGATGGTGCGCTCGCCAATACGATGTACGGCGGCGCTCGGCACCATGAGCTCATCGCCCGTCGCGGTTCCAGTGCTGGTCTGAAATCCGACTTCCGCGAACATGCCCACTTTGAGGCGCTCGCCAGGATTGGTGACGTCAATGCGCACGTGGGCGGTGCGAGTTTCTTCGTTGAGTTGCGGATCAATGTAAGTGACGCGGCCGGCGAGCGCCTCCGAGCCGAGTGCGGTCGAGCGTACTTCCGCGGGTGTTCCCGTGTGCAGAAGACCGACCTGCGCCTCGGGAACATTGGCAACCACCCACACGGTGGAAAGGTTTGAGATTTTGAATAGCGGCTTTCCGGCTTCAATACCGGCGCCAGGATTTACCAGGCGTTCGGAAATCGTGCCGGCTGAAGTTGCGCGGAGCGTGATCAGTGAAGGATCACGGCGGCTGTCTTCGTTCTCAAAGCCCTCTGCGCCAAGGGCGCGCATCTCACTCTTGATATGTGAAATTTCGATACGCGTGGTCTCAACTTCTACGCGCGCTTCCTGGACCTCTTTGTTGAGCGAGATGTTGCTCTGGAAGTCGTATTCGGCTTTCGCGGTCTTGTAAGCCGTTTCTGCCGCCACCAGGTCTTTACCTGCTCCCGCGCCCAGATCGATAAGCCGGCGCGTGCGATTAAGCGTTGCTTCAGCCTCATCGAGTTTCGCTTTAGCCTGCAGCACGCCGACACGATTTTCGGCGCGCTGGACGCGCTGTAAATTACGCTCCGCGAGTTGCAGGTGCGTCTCAGCGTCATGTAGCTTCGCGTGTAATTGCGCGATCTGCGGACTCGAGATGGTGGCGATAGCTGTGCCTGCCCTCACCCGATCACCAAGCGCTGCATATACACGTTCGACGCGGCCGCCGACGAGTGGTGTCACTTCCTGCGTCTGTTGTTGGTTAGACTCGATCGTGCCCGTAACGCGCAGGGGCGCAACCGCAGGCCGCTGCGTGACGCCTTCAATTTCTATCCCGGCCGATTTGACGGCTTCCGCTGAAAGCACGACTTCATTAGCTACGGTCGCTTTCTCGCTCGCCTGCTCGGCAGCAGCCTTTTCCGGTCCTGACGACCTGAGCGACCACAGCGCCACAACCAGAATGATCAGCGCGAGCGCGGCAAAAGCGGCCACGATAATCACCGTGCGTCGTGGAGAGCGGCCGAGTTTTTCAAAGCTGGAAAAGTTCGTCGAACGAGACACTTTGGCGTCATTCGCATCGGTCGGCCCGCTCGGCCTATCAGTCGAAGCGCCATCGCCGGCCGAATCTCTGAGTGCATAGTTATCTGACATGTGATGATTCCTTAAATTAGATCAAGGCTTCGGATTCTCTCCGGCCGGCGTCGGGACATTGCCCATCGCCATATTGAGATCAACGAGCGCGCGGTACTGCTCGCTCAATGCCTCGGTAAACTCGCGCTGCGCGTCGACCAGACGACGTTGCTCGGTCAGCAGATCTGTAATGCGAAAAGCACCGGCCTGGTATGCTCCGCGTACCACATTTACGTTACGGTTTGAGCGTTCGATGACGCCCTGCTCGAACGTGTTGAGGGCGGCACGCGCAGTCTCATATCGAGCGTAAGCACTCGCCACTTCGGCCCGTACTACCTGCTCCAGATATTCACGGCGTTTTTGAGCCTGCGACATCGCAGCCGCGGCCTCTTCCGTGGCGCCTTGATTTCTGTTTAAAACGGGTAGGTCGATGGAGATGCCCAGGGACAAACGACGGCTGTAGTTAGGTACGGGAACTAGTGGCGCCGGCAGGTCTGTTAAGGTCCGGTCAAAGATATAACGTGAAAAGACCGTGACATTGGGCACGACCTGCGCGCGCGCGAGCCTGAAGCCGGCCTGCGTCACCTCTTCTTCAAGACGTGCGAAACGCAGATCTGGGCGTGTGCGCAGCGCGATGTCGATTGCCGCCTCCGGTGTCTGCGGTGGCAACCGCAACACCGGCGTAGAGAGATCTCCGCGTAATCTGAGCGATTCACCTGGCGGAATGCCGGCGACAGATTTCAGTTTCAGCAGTGCGGATTGCAAGCGACCCTCGACAAGCGCGCGCCGCGACCGCAGGCGATCCACTTCGACTTGCAGCAGGCTGAGTTCGAGTGGTGCGCTTTCCCCCTCGTTGACGCGCGCCTGTACGAACCGCGTCGTCTCCAGGTCCAGGCGGTTGATCCCTTCGGTGATCTCCAGCTCACGTAATGCTGCGAGGGCTTCGGCGTAGAGGGTTGCTACCTCTCCCGCCAGCCGTCTCTCGCGGTCCGCGACCTCAGCCTCCACAGCCTCGATCTCGGCTTTCGCGAGTTCAATGCGTCGCCCGCGCTTGCCGCCGAGTTCGAGAGGCACTGCGAAACCTATACTGGTTGCCCGATCAGTGCCGGAGCTGACTAGCCGCTCGCTCGTCTGTTCAAAATCAACTGTAGGATTAGGCCGCAGCCCTGCCTGGCGCAGCCGCGCACGTGCGCGTTGGATGTCCAGGCGCGCGGCAGCGAGCTCGCCGTTAGAGGCGAGTGCGCGCCTAACGAGATCGATAGACGACGTGCCTTGAGCCGGATCCCAGTATCTGCCGACAGTCGGACTTACTGTTGCCAAAGGATCGCTTGCGCCAGAGATGGAAATGTCCGGCGCTGTTGGTATAGGCGAATTTCCAGCCGGAGTCGCGCCCGAATCCTGAGCGACCGCTAAGCCGGCAAAAGCTGCCACCAAAAAGAGCGAAGCCGGGAATCTCGCGACGTCACGGACCGCTCGCAGAAATCTACAATGCCTCATAAACCCACCCTAAAGAAGCCATTACCTTCAAACCTTGTCTTAAGACGCCAGCTTGTCTTCGGCACTTGAAATCAAATCCCGGATAGTTGCGTGAGGAGTGGTTTATCGGGACCATGAAGATCAAGCCTGACGAAAATGGACAAGTTCATTGAAGCTATCCTTCTTGAAAATACGGATTAAAGATTCAGCCGAATGATGCACGGCAAACGGCGAGAAATGCGTGAAGGCTGTGAGCGTCACGAGGAATGTAGCCACGCCAATCGCGAGCTGAATCCTCTTGAAGCGAGCCAGAACAGGTGATTCGGTAATAGGACCATCGTGGTCACCAAGCGCGATTAACCCAAGGACCCTGCGCTCGAAATCATTTTCATTTCGTGACACAAATCCGGAGATAGTCGGCACCGATGATAAGTGGTCAGCCGACTTATGCCGCCGCAACTTGACGAGGGCATTGGCTACTTCCAGCGGCCTTTGCGTCTTGACGGCCGCGAGCTCGTCGCAGACCATTTCCACCGCAAGCGCGCGCCACTTGAGAATCAAACGCGAGAGTGGAAACAGAAGCGAAGAGCAGGAGCAGAGCGAGAGGATCAACTTGGCAGAATTATCACGACGACGATGATGCGCGGCTTCATGTTCTATTACGCCGCGCAGTTCTCCGGCAGACAAAGCCGAAAGGAGCGCGGTGGAAATAATTAACTTCGAGCGTGAAAAGCCCCATACAAAACTGAATGCGTAGCTGCTGGTTACCAGTCCAACATCCAGAGAGTAACGGGAAGCACACTCTTGAACCGCGGAAATGCTTGCGGCCGGCGGCGGATCACCGATTAGCTCCAAACTCGCGATTACCCTGGTTATGCGACGGTGCGCGCGCCAGCTCGAGAGGATCAAGAACGCGGCTGCGGCTAGTAAGAACAACACCGTTGCATAGGCGAGTCCGGGTTCCAGACCCGCAGTCAATTCGCTCCATAGATGAAGTTTGTGAAATGGGGCGCCGTGATCGATATTGAAATTGGTTGGATTGAATTTCCATTCTGGCACAAACGCGGCAATCACTAACCACAAGGCAGCCACTGGCGGCGCAATCAGTGTGCGGCTGTAAAAGCGAGCCAATGAATCTGGTCTCGGTTGAACCACCCCATGCCGAACCAGTGTGCGACCCAGCACCGCAATTGCAAAGGCAATGGTGGCGAACATGGTGCTGAAAAGCACAAAGTTCTCGATAATCCTCAGGAGCAGATTCATTCGTGTTTCAGCCTCGGCTTACGGCGCCCGCTGCGTCTCTTCTCATTAATCAGAGTTTCGAGACGTTTGAGTCGCTCCTCGTCTTCGCCGAGCAAATCGACAAATGCGGACATTGTCGGTTCGGTAAATTGACCGAGCAGTGCTCCGATTACTTCCTGGACCATGCCCTGCTCGAACTGTTGCTTCGTATACCTCGGCGCGTAGACGAAAGCCTTACCTTGCTTCTCTCGAGTCAAGTATCCGTTCTGATGCATCCGATCGAGAGTGGTTAGAACTGTCGTGTGCGCGATGCTGCGATGGCTCTTTAACCGCTCTTCTACTTCATTGACCGTAAGCCCAGGCTGGCGCCAGAGAATCTCCATGACCTGAGTCTGAAGCTCTCCGAGCACATGCGCGGCTCCTTTAGATCCGGGCTTAAACCCTCTGCGAGCGATACTTGGTAACTTCATAGTACTCCCTCCCATTCGGGGAGAAGTCCGGTTTACAAAGCGAACGGTGAATATAGAGTAGCAATAGAATTTTTGCAACTACACCGCGTAGTCACTACACTGCGTAGTTACCAGGAAGACTCTTCTGATTGAAGAGGGATTGAGTCTAGAGTGAGAAACGTCGCAGGAGCGAACTTTTTGTTTATGACTATCAGATCATGTTGAGTCAATAGACTAAAATGCCTAGCTGGCGGCAATACTGTTAGGCAGCCGTCCCGCTTCGAGCTTGCGAAAAGTTTCGCACAAGCAATAGTCTCACGAGATCGCCCAGCCTGATAACTTCCAAATTTAAATTGATCTCGGCTGGAGGCGTTCCGTTGTGCAGTAACCTGCTTCGGATTTCGTACTGACGGTTGAATGCCTTTGCTTTATCATCGCCGCAGTACGCTTTGACCAGGGCACGGCAAGTTGTGCCGATCGATTCATATTTTAGATTTCGCAGGGCGCCAATTAGCGACTCGGTGTTAGCCTTCTTTGGTCCCAATGTCTTATTCACCATCTGAACCATCTGTTCAATCAAATCCAAGAGTTGAGAATGTCCCCTCAGCTGAATCTTTCGTAATGATTGAGACTACTTTTTGCTGCATTCCGCGCTGAATTGCGATTATCTCACGCAATAGTCGTATTAAACCGTATAATGTGGCCTTGTTGTCGTTGACGAAAGTCGTCTGAAAGGATTATTAGGATGAGCGAACTACTTACACCATTGCAGGCTGCGCGGGTGGCTGGAGTCAGTTACCCGACGATTAAGCAATGGATTTACAAGGGCAAGATCCAGACGACCAAAACTGCCGGCGGACATTACCGCATCGCGCGTGGCGAAATCGAGCGTGTTACCGGGCAAGGGGCTGCTAAACGAAAGCGCGGCAAGCCGGTCGGGCTGGATGCCATCAGCGGCCGAAACAAGTTGCAGGGTTCGATAACCGATCTCCGTTTTGAAGGCTTGTTGGTACAAGCGACCATTGATGTCGGAGGACAAGAGATTACATCGATCATTACCAGTGATGCGGCGCGGGCATTGGGTCTGAAAGTAGGAACACTTGTCTACGCGTTAATCAAGGCTACTGAAGTCATGGTGATTCGAGGCTAATCAATTTTGACTTAGCCGCATCATATTTAATTGAAGAGGGAGTAACTAAATGCGGCTAATCTCATACCTCACTTGCTGTTCTTTGATGATCCTCTCGCTCACGGGCACGGCATATCCTCAAGCGGCCAAATCCGAACTGGTCGGCGAGGTGAGAGATCAAAACGGCGCACTCGTTCCAAACGCAAAAGTTACTCTGACAGACGTCGCTACCGGCCAGATATCTTCTAAAGTCTCTGACGATGGTTTGTTTATCATGACGAACCTGAAGCCAGGAGTCTATAACGTTGCCGTAGAGGCTGTGGGGTTCAAACAGTCTTTGCGTGAAGGGGTGCGACTGGCAACCGGAGAGCGCGTTCGTCTTGACGTCGTGCTTGATCCCGGAGCCGTCACCGAGTTGGTTACAGTAGTTCAGGATGCTTCGCTGCTGAGAACCGAAAGTGGTGGTCTTGGTCAAGTTATTACCAATCGAAAGATTGTTGATATTCCACTCAACGGGCGGAATTTTCTTTCGCTGGTAGCACTATCCGCCGGAGTAGCTCAACCGCCTCCAACCACAGCCGGTCCTTCATTCCCACGTATCAATGGCGGGCGACCGAGAACAAATGAATATTTGTTCGATGGCATTTCTGTATTGCAGCCTGAGCCTGGTCAGGTCGCATTCTTTCCGATCGTCGAAGCCATTCAGGAGTTCAAAGTAGAAGTTAACAGTCCGCCTGCTGAATTTGGTCGCTTCAACGGCGGCGTTGTTAACCTGACAACGAAGTCGGGTACAAACGATTTTCATGGATCCGTCTTTGAGTTCTTACGTAACGAAAAGCTGAATGCGCGCAACCTGTTTGCCCCGGCGACTGCGGCTAATCCAAAGAAGTCGGTTTTTCGGAGAAACCAGTTTGGATTTGCACTTGGTGGACCAGTAATAAAGGATAAAACTTTCTTCTTCGGCGACTATCAAGGCACACGACAACAGATCGCCAGAGTTCGAACGTCCAACGTGCCCACACTGGCCCAACGTCAAGGGAACTTTTCATCCAGCCTCGGAGCTTTACTATTTTTGCAGCCGAACGGTTCGATATCCACGACTGTAACCGCCAATCCCGTGAGGGTCACTGACACGAATGGCAACTCAATCCAAGCGCGAGTAGGCCAGATTTTTCGTCCATCGGATCATCGCGCTTATGTAGGTAATTTGATTCCTACGAACACGTTCGACTCGGTTGCTGCGTCATTATTACAGCGTTACCCGAATCCAACGAGCAGCGGCGCGGCAAACAATTACACACGCATCGGAACCGAGGACACCGATCAGGATCAATTTGACGTTCGGTTGGATCATCGTTTCTCGGAGCAGAACCAGCTCTATGGACGATTTACATTTGCAAAGGACATCACGTCGCCTGTAACGCCCCTGCCGGATGGCAGCGGCAACATCACGAGCGGCGTCACCGGATTAACAGACACTCGCGCGCATTCATTTGCCGGTAATTACATTCACGTTTTCAACTCTCGCGCTCTGAACGAGCTGCGGCTTGGATACACGAGACGATCGATCGATCGACAGGCTACCGCGCTTGACGCACCACCGTCTCAGAGTCTGCAATTGCCCGGCATTCCGACAAACGGCGCTTTCGATGACACGCTGCCGACGTTCGCAATTGCAGGACTGCAACAACTTGGTCCATCTGCTAACACGGCATCGAATTTTCGCACCGACGTAACCCAGATCTTCGACGCCGTCTCACTTCAGCGTGATCGTCACTCGTTCAAGTTCGGCGTGGACGCTCGCTGGGAAAGGCTCGATGTAATTCAACCGCCGTCTCCCACTGGAACCTTCAGTTTCAACACGCTATTTACCAACTCACAGGCTATCCCGGACGTCGGAAACGCCTTATCCACTCTCACCGGGAATGCCCTGGCAAGTTTTCTACTCGGTCAGGTGCAAACGTTCTCGATCGACATTCAGGAACAGGTCTTGCGGCCCCGGGCCCATACAATGGAGCTATTTGTACAGGATGATTTCAAGGCGTCATCCCGACTGACCATTAACGCGGGATTGCGTTACACGCTTAACTTTCCTTCAACCGATGCCGACAACCAGGGTGCCGTTTTCAATCTGCAAACTCAACAACTGGAGTATCTAGACCAAAACGGGTTTGGAGAATCGGCCAGAAGATTACACAAACTCAATTTTGGACCACGGCTCGGTATTGCTTATCGCTTTAACGACAAAACAGTCGTTCGCGCAGGCTACGGTATAAGCTGGATCGAGCAAGCTGGTCTCACAACACCTTTCACTATCCCGCAATTCCCATTTATTCAGGCAGTATCCCAGCGCACGCTCGATAACATCAATCCTGCATTCCTACTCTCGAGCGGACCAAGCGTCGCGCCTCTTCTGCTGAGTCCTGATGCCGGCCTGGGGCAGGGTGTCTTTACTGTCGACCGGGATCTCGGCAGTGGTTATGCGCAGCAGTGGAACGTTGCCGTGCAACGGGAATTGACAAAGAACATGGTTGTGGAGGTCGCTTATGCCGGCTCCAAAATCACACACGTCGGTATTCCTGATACCAATATCAACCAATTGACGGCCAGCCAACTCGCGCTCGGGCCGGCATTACTCACTCGCGTCGCCAATCCTTTCTTTGGGCAGATACCGAGATCGTCAAGCCTCGGCGATCCCACGATCCCTGTGGCACAGCTCCTTAAACCATTTCCGCGGTTTACCAACGTGACGTTCTATCGAAACAATGTGGGTAACACTAACTACAACGCGTTGCAGGCAAAGCTTGAGCAGCGGTTCACAAATGGACTCTCATTCCTGGTCTCGTACACAAGATCGAAGTTGATCGATGAGGCTTCATCGGTGTTCGATGCGTCTATTCTGACGGGTCCCATAGCGAATTTTCCAGTCGCTGACAGCTTTAACCGCAAGCTGGAACGCGATCTCTCGACCGGTGATATCCCGAACGTTTTCGTTACCAGCTTCACCTATGAGCTGCCGATCGGTAAGGGAAAGAGATTTAATCCGCAAGGTATTCCGGGGACGATCCTGGGAGGATGGGAACTGGCGGGTGTGATCCAGCTTCAGTCAGGGATACCGCTGGCTGTTACCCAGGTGACGAACTTCAACGCGTTTGCCGGTTTTGGTACGCAACGACCGAACCTGGTGACTGATCCGAACCTGCCGTCGTCAGAACGAACAACCGCGCGGTTTTTCAACACTTCGGCATTTACGATCGCACCGCAGTTTACGATCGGAACCAGTTCGCGCAACCCGGTACGTGGTCCACAGTATCGAAACGCCGACATCGCGCTAATAAAGCGCACTTTCTTTGGCGAGAATCGCAACATCGAATTTCGTGCTGAAGCATTTAACGTAACCAATACGCCGCCGCTGGGAGCGCCAGCTACGGTTGCGGGAGCAGCAGGCTTCGGTTCCATCACTTCGGCCGGTGATCCGCGAGTGCTCCAGTTTGGCTTGAAAGTAAATTTCTAACTTGGGTAGGTAGCAGTTCAGGTCGCCTCGACTGGGAACGCTAGTCGCGCTGGTAGTGTTCCTGGCGTAACTGTAGTCGTGAGAAAATATTTAACGCAGAGATCACAGCGATACGCAGAGATCGCAGAGAAGAATCAAACAGTTAAAAACCACTCTTTGCAAAGCCGCATGCCGGCATCCCGTGCGGAAAATCTCCAAACGAGCTCACAACACCGCCGAAGCAATCCGTCTGGATTCACAGGTCGCGTCAGAAGGTTAACCGCGTTTGGAGTTCTAAACGCCGGTTGTTTGCCGCCTCAGAAAAACCAAACCCGCCAGCTCCTGCCGGTTGATTCGCCTGCCCAAACAAGGGCGAGGTGATGTTGCCGATGATTGGTCCGGGGTTCGTGTGATTGAGCAGATTGCGGACCGACATTGAAATGCTCAATGTGTATTTACGGCCGCCGGATGAGCTTGCCGATGCGCCGCCAGCAGGATTGAACACACCAGGTGTTGGCCGCGGTGCGCCACTTCCGGGTCCGGTGTTGGGGATCACTGGTCCTTCGCCCTTACCTCCAAACTCCATTAGCTTTGTCACTCGAAGATTGACCGTAATCGTTCCCGGTCCTCGGCCGAAATTCCGGGTCAGTATAGTTTGATCTGCTGTCGGATTTGGATCGAGTAAACCGTACGTGGTTGCTATCAAGCCAGGCTTGCTAAGGTCAGTCGCAATAGCGGGCCGTGCATTGAACAATGTCGTGCTATAGAGATCGCGACCGGCAGTAATGTCGAAGGGTGGTCCGGATTCGATGACGACAAAAGGATTGAAGCGAAAGTTCCACTTTGTGCCGATCGATCCGTTGATAGAGATTCTATGGCGGACGTCCGTTGCTGCCGGTCCATACTCAGTCGTGAAGTCGTAAGGCCTCGCCGGAAATGTACCGGCGCCATCGGTATTACTGCGCGCATAGTTAAGAACATAAGAAGCCGACAACGAGAAGTCGCGATTGAATCTGGAGTTAAGCAAGGCGATGAACTGGTTCTGATTGTAGATACCGGAAGACTCGAGCTGAAAAACCGGATTCGGTGTGCCTAACGGAAATACTCCGCTGCCGGGAGCTGACGGATTGAATGTTCCCGGCAAAGGTGCATTGATGTCGCGGGAACGAAGCAGGTGAACGCCATGTGCGTTCGCGTATGTAAGCGCGAGTGTTGAATTAAAAGGCAGTTGCCGCTCTATGCTGATTGCTGATTGAACTATGTAGGGCGCGCGTATGGTCGAGCTTATTTGTTGAATTGTCTGTGGTGTCTGAAACGCAGCAATCACAGGGATGCTCGGAACAGTAGGAAAAAAGTCAGGATTCGAAACGATGTACTGTTGCTGAACGATACCGTTGTAGCGGCGCGCATTGATTGTATTTGCGAGCGCGAAGCGATCATAAAAGATTCCGAAACCCGCGCGAACCACTGTTTTTAGTCGTGCAGTCTTCGCAGTGGCGCCGGGTGCCCAGGCGATTGCAACTCGCGGGCTAAAATCCGTCCAGTGATCGACATTGCTTTGCGCTTCGTAGCGCAGACCCAGACTCAGCGTTAAAGCCGGATTCACTCGCCACTCGTCGCCAACAAATGCGCCCACGTCCCACTGACTCGCTGAGATCTCCGGATCGCCCGCGTTGATACTGAACTGCGTTGCCCCTCCTCCGAGTAAACGGATTTGAGCAGCCGAGCACCCGAGTTGCTGCAATAGCAGTGTTCTGCGATAACGCTCAATCGAAGTAATCGACGTCAACGTCGCTTGCGGCGGTAATGCACAGGTCAACGGGTCACTCGACGGCCCATTTCCACCGCCGAATGTAAAGGTCCCACCGAAATTCTGCGGCGATATATTATCGACATTCTCGCGACGCAATCGAACACCAAGTCTCCAGAAATGTTTTGCCTGTGCAATCGAGGTGTTGTTCTGTAGTTCGTAACTATGTTGCGTATTGAAGGCGCGTCCCGCTTGAGCACCGCCGCCGTTGAATGACGAAAGCACCAGCAGGGCGGGATCCGAGTTGTCGGGAACTATCTCAGTGCTCGCACGGACAAACTGAAATCGCGTCTCGTTAATGACGCTGTGATTGAGGACAGCAGTTTCGGTAAGTTGAACTGTGTGAGTGTTGTTCGCAATTTCATAAGCCCGAGAAGGAAGATTGAATCCGCCGATGCCAGAGTTCTGAATGTCGCTGTGGGTGAATGAATAGCGAAAGACCAATGTATTGTTCCGGTTTAGCTGCCAATCGAGGCGTGGATTAATACCGAAGCGCTTTTGCGGTGTGACGGGAGTAGCGGTCAGTTGAGTTGGGACAAATGTCTGCGGATCGAGCACGACCGCATTTACGATCGAGCCGTTGTCAATATCGTCTCTGCGAACGTCGAGAAAATACGATGCATGCTTCTTAATTGGTCCGGTTATGCTCCCGCCGTATTCGTGCAACAGAAAAGGTGCTTTGCGCGCCGCGTAAGGATTTCGCGAATTCCAGAAGTCATGAGCAAAGTTGTAATAAGCTGCGCCCGCAAACTTGGCTGAGCCAGGCTTCGTCAGGATTTCTATGCGACCGAATCCCAGCCTTTCATACTCTGGCGAAAAGGGATTCTGATTGATGCGAATCTCGCGGATGGAGGATTTCGATGGAAGCTGGCCACCGCTGAACCCGTCTATAAAAATCTGGCCGCCACTCGGACCAGCCGACGGTCCGGCAAGGCGCTGCAAATCCTCGGCGAGGTCTTCGGGGCTATCACCGAGCGCATCCAGATCCTCACCTCTTAAAACTTGCGCGCTGGCATTGTTGCTTGTCTCAGTGCTGACCCGAGCTTCAGCACCGTCTTCGACGGTGATCTTTTGATCTGGCAGAACTACCTGTAATTGCAGATTGAGTGTTTCGGTTCCAGACTTGAGTGATACAACTTCCGGTTCTTTGAGCATCAGGCTGGGAGCCGATGCCGTTATTGTGTAGCTCCCAGACGTTAGGCTTCGGAACGAATAGAACCCGGTCTTGTCCGACGTAACGGTCTTGACGACGCCATTTCCATTAGTCGCCGTTATTGTTGCATTCGGAACGACAGCGCCATTCTGATCCGTGATAAAACCCTGCAATGACGCTGACTGACCAAACGCATGGCCGACAAGAGACATCAGTATTACTGTAGCCGCTATAAACCTCACGCTTGTGTTCTCAGTTAAAAGGTGAAATCGCGAGTCAGCTTAACTTGAAAACTATACGACGGACGGTCGACGCCTGCCCCCGTAGTTTGATTATAGATTACAAACAGATCGCTAATTGGTCGATAGATATAGCGCAGCCGAATGTTTACTGCCGTAAGCCGCGCCGCGGAATTTAACGTGCATAAGAGCTGAGGTGAGCAACTTTCGTGAGAAGTTGTAGTTGACTCAGCCCGCGATAAGATTTGTCGTGTGAAGTCGCCTTGGGGCAATCGAACTCTATTGAAGCTATCGCTGACGTCAAACAAAAGATGTGGGTTTGGCCTGAATGTTGTGCCGGCCGCTACTGCTGTCGAGGCTTTGGTAATCGAAACGAGTCGTGCCGCCGCTGATCGGGACATCAGCCAACACGCGCAACGGCAAATTGCCTGAGGCAACTTCCGATTTTTGATTCTGTTGTTGCTGGTTGATTCGGCTGCGTGTGCAATGTGGCACAGGCTAAAAGAGTGCGGTGAGTGCAAACGTGATTACAACAGGTATCGATGTGGCGTTCTCACGTCTCATTTATGAATGGCAGATCCTATCCCAAATTGAGGAAATGTTGGAGTGGTTCGAATCAGTTTCGCTCTGTTCGCGCGAGTATCACCCGAACATCGAGTGTCCGAGAAGCTGAGCGCGGTGAGCGCGATTGCGCAACCTTTGGTGCGTTCTATAAAGTAGTGTCATGAAAAGATCATACGCTCGCTGCTTGACGTTGCTCGCCGCCGTTCTCTCATTCGCAAGTACGTTCGTTATCGCCCAAACGCCGCCGCGCGTTACGCCGATGACACCGGACGTCGTCGAGAAGTACGATCAGACACTTCCATCCGCCGACTATATTCGGCGCGAGGTCATGATCCCGATGCGCGACGGCATCAAACTCTTCACCGTCGTAGTGATGAAGAAGGGCGTGACCAAAGCACCGATACTGCTATCGCGCACTCCGTATAACGCAAGCGCTTCGACCGGCCGCGTCAACAGCCAGCGCATCGTTGACATACTGGAAGTAATGGACGCGGAATTTGTCACAGATAATTACATCCGCGTGTACCAGGACATCCGCGGCATGTACCGGTCCGAAGGTGAGTGGATCCTCAATCGCCCCATCTCTGGACCATTGAACAAAACCGGTATAGACGAAGCGACCGATGCCTACGACACTATCGATTGGCTGGTCAAGAACACGCCGGAGGCAAATGGTAACGTCGGTGTGATCGGTTCGAGCTACCTGGGCTTCACGGCGTTGATGACGCTAATCAATCCGCACCCGGCGCTTAAGGCAGTGATCGCCCAAAGCCCGATGGTCGATGGCTGGATGGGCGACGATTGGTTCCACAACGGTGCGTTCCGCATCAGTTCGCTCGGCTTTCCACTGAGCCAGGGATTCAACAAAGGCAAGGGCGGCGGCGAATTCGCTCTCGGCGGCGGCGACGATTACACGCGCTATCTCGAAGCCGGGTCGATGGCGGACTTCGTGAAGATGGTCGGCGCCGAGAATGTGCCCGGCATCCGCAAATTTCTCGAGAATCCTGCCTACACCGATTTCTGGTCGCTGCAGGCCGTCGATAAATGGCTCGCGGCGAGGCCGCATACGGTGCCGACGATGCTCGTGGTCGGGCAATGGGACCAGGAAGACAGCTACGGCGCCCCCGCCGTCTATCGTGCGCTCGAACCAAAGGACAAGAACAACAACCGGGTGTCACTCGTAATCGGACCGTGGCGACACTCGGGCTTTAATCACTATGGCTACGACCTCGGCGCGATCACCTTCACGGGCGACACGGCGCTGGAATGGCGCGTGAAGTACGCCAAGCCGTTCTTCGATCACTGGCTGAAGGGCGGCCCTGACCCCAGGACGCCGCCGGTGCTCACTTATGCGACCGGTGTGAATCAGTGGAACGTGTCGCAACGCTGGCCTATGGGAACTGCGAAGCCGATCTATCTGGCGGCAGACGGAGTGGCGACATTCAACAAGCCCGGCGCCTCCGGGCATGAAGAATACATCAGCGATCCCGCCAAGCCGGTTCCCTTCATCCCGCGCCCGATCGACATGGGCGATCCCCTTCAGTGGAAGCCGTGGCTGGTCCATGACCAGCGTTTCGTAACTGGCCGTCCCGATGTGGCGGTCTGGACGAGTGCGCCGCTCGAAAAGGGAGTGCACATCATGGGTGCACCCGAAGTGGAGTTGTTTGCATCCACGACGGGTACTGATAGCGACTGGGTGGTTAAACTCATCGACGTCTATCCAAACGACGTTCCAGAAGCCGCCTCGCAAGGGGCGAAGCCGTCGATGGCCGGGTATGAATTAGCGATCGGTATTGAGATCTTCCGCGGCCGCTACCTGAAAAGTTTTGCGAAGCCCTCGCCACTCGAGCCAGGCAAAGTGGAGCGCTACACATGGAAACTGCCCGACGTGGACCACGTATTTCGGCCGGGCCATCGAATCATGGTCCAGGTACAATCGACGCTCTTCCCGTTGTACGACCGCAACCCGCAAACGTACGTCGAGAATATTATGTACGCTAAAAAGAATGACTATAAAAAGGCGACGCAGAGTATCTGGTTCGGCGGTGCGAACGCCAGCTCTGTAAAGTTGCCGGTCGTTCAATAACGTTGGTGGTGAATTATTGTTGGTGTGGTCGGCCGATCGCAGCAATGTTGCTCGGAGAATCAAGAACTTGAACGCCTATTCGCGTGAACTGTAGGGAAGTTCTCGAGAAATTCGTCTGTGACACCTGGAGCCCTCGATGCGTAAGAGCAGTGAACATCAGCTCATCGCGATCCTGAAGGCCCTCGAAGCAGGCGGATGGTAAAAGATGTCTGTCGCGACACGTTTTTACAGAAGTGGATGTGAATATTTTATAAGAGTGGATGCGAATGATTTCGGATTTTATAGAAGTCGTTGCGAACGGTTTTTGGATAGTCAACGCTCGGATCTCTAAAAAAGGTGGACCACCGGTGGAGAATTCTTCAGCGAAGTGATGCACAACGCCGTGTTTCTGAGATATTGTGTAGCAGTTTGATAGATACTTAGTATATTCGGCGGCTTACACGATGAGTACTGTAACAAGACGTTTTGAGAGAAGGAAATATTTTCCGGTAACCTTCGCAGGTGCGCTTATTGGTCTCCTTTTAACTGGTATTGTATTCGCGCAATCTGCTAATAAGCCCGCAGCAACTCAGACGCGGCGTGTCAAAGGTCGCGTTCTCACTTCGACTTCTCTCCCTCCTATCCGCATTAAGTTTGATAAGGCGTTTAAGTATGTCGGCTCACTGAGTTTTATCTTGTATGACAGGGCACAAGTTGAGCAGCACTTCTTTGTTAACGCCGATAACCAGCAGCGCATCAAGCGTATGTACATGGTGCAGTTTGAAGGCTATCTGCCCAACATCAAAGCTACATACGATTACCCTCTGACAACAACCGTTAGTCTTGGCGGGGAAACATACATGGTAAATGCTGAAAGCATTCCCAATGTTCCCGCCGCGCTCAAGCAGAATCCACAATCAGATGTTACTCGGGCTGCGACATTTCTGGAGAGCAAAGGTTATCGAATTAGTGAGTCTATAATGTTTCAGCGTTTCGTTCGGCTGGTTGATGAAGTTAAACGCAACGAGTTCATTTTGCTTTACGTTGAAGACACAACCAGAGGCGCTTTTGCCGAAAATGATAAGGCCCGGCAAGAGTTTTCAAGCCGAGCGTTGAAGGGTTTCGCCATTCTAAAATAAAGAAGCCTTTCGCCGTGCAGCCGCCGCCCGAACAACAAATCGTCGGAACGCGACTCCCGATGCATCGGGATGTTTCGCATCATGCTTTTCCCGCCTATGCTTGAATGAAATCGCGCAGCAAGCAATGTATATATCTTCATCAATCTAAAGTCTGGAATTTATAACGTTGCAGTCGAGGCGAACAGCTTCAAACAATCTACGTCTGGATGTTGCGCTTGAAGCGAGATTTGTCAGCGAGCGCTCACGTCCACCAGGATGGGCAGCACTGTTCGGTTTGTAGATATAAGCTCAGACGAAAGTTGATTGCCGACAGCCGCGCCGTTGGATTGAAGTGCATGAGACTGACGTCAGCAACTTGCGCGACAAGTTATAGCTCACCCTGCCAGCGATAGGATTTGTTGTGAAGTCGCTTTGTGGCAATCGAATTCTGTTAAAGCTATCACTGAAGTCCACTAAAAGATGTGCGTTCGGCCGGAATGTTATGCCTGCTGTGATCTCATCACTCTTGCCTGAATAGAAGTCACCCACTTGTACCTTCCGGTCAGCACCACTCTCTTGCTGCCGTCGCTGATGTAGGACACGCGCGGCCGATTGAAACGAAGAGTGGCCGGCGGGATTACGTCTGCCAGGAAAGCTCTGTTTGTCTCGTGGCGAAGTTGTTTTTTCGATCGCTGTAGTAGTCAAGCTGTGTTTCAAACTCCATTTGCCGCGTGTGCGGAATAAATTGTGGCCGTGGCTTATAAGCTAGTTGGCCGAAGTACTGGTTCCCGAAAATTTTCATTTATTTCAATCCCTCATAATGCCAGCACCCAATCAAGGTCCAATAAATCCTAAATGAAAATTCGTTTATAATAACAGTGACATCACGGAAAACCTGCTAGCTCTCTCTCGCCTCGACGCCGAAACTCAGTTGGAACAGACACGAGTTGATTTAGGAGAACTTGTCACGACCACTACCGATCAGATGAAGCTTCTCGCAGAAGACAAGAAAATTTCTCTTCGCTGCGACACTTCGATGCATACGCAAGTAAAACGAAGTCGCGCGCGTCTGAAACAAGTAGTGGTTAATCTGGTTGACAATGCAATCAAATACACGCCGGAAGGCGGCGATGTTCTGGTCACTGTGACCAAAATGACGGCAAAGCGATTTTAGAAGTGACGGACACCGGCGTTGGGATCCCCGCGGATTCTCTACCTCAAATCTTCGAACGCTTTTATCGAGCCGACAGAGCACGCACCCGAAAACTTGGAGGCACTGGTTTGGGCTTGTCCATTGTGAAATCGATCTGCAGCGCCCACGGCGGCAATGTCAACGCTGAGAGCAAAGATGGGCGTGGCAGCCGTTTTCGAGTCGAGTTGCCATTACTTAGTGATGAATTCAACATAGTCTGCACGAACTTCTAACCCCACCCATAATTGCCGAGCGTTCCACTCTTCCGACAATTCTGAATAAATTTTTATCCACTATTCATCGGCTATTAATCTAATCTTGCTAACCTCCCGGCAACCGCTAAATTCACAGGGTCATAAACTGGAGGAGCAATCTGATGAAGAGAATGATGATATTGGCGAGCGTCGTCGCAGTTTTCTCGTGACCGGATTTCGATTACAAGACGTCGTCGTCGCCACGAACAATCCTGCACAAGGAAGGCGACTACTCGGCACTGCTGAAGGTGCTTTCGAACAGCAAGCACTCGCTGTCGGACGGCGTGCGCCAGGCGACTAGTTCGACGGAAGTTCCCATCTCCGCAAAATTTGAGCTTGACCACGACGGAAAGCTTGCGCTCTCTGTTTACACCGCAGAAAAAGGACTAACCACTGATCCCGAACATAATGTGCTCAAAGAACTCATCGGCAGTCCAGAGGGGGCTGAGTGGAAGCCGGAAGTCGAGGTCTTCAAGGACGCGGAGCACTTGAAACGGGCTAGCGGACAACTGATGCTAATGGCGGTTTCGCAAATGTCATTGCTCGATGTCATTACCAAAGCACAGAAGCAACAGAAAGGACCCGTGTTTTCCGTCACGCCTGTTGTTGTTGGCCGTCAAGCAAAATTCAAAGTGCTCGTGGTTCGGAGCGATGGGAGCGCGAAAAAGCATCCCCGTAAATAATTGCAAAATAAGCAAGTCGCGTTGTAGCATACTTTTAACGAATATCTGCCCGCTTGGCTCAGTAAAAGAACGTTCACCTGCAAACTTCAGATCTAAAAGACTTACAGTCACGTCCAAAATTTCGATGGCCTGAATTTGGTCTGCGTCCTTAGAATTCGCTCACACTTGTCAATCCTACCTTCATTCCTGTGATTGATCATTGGTCCATCCAACGCTTCCTTCAACCGATAAGAAAAAATAGGCGGATAACGAGTCGGTGATTCACTAGGAAATCTCCAAAGGAACCGCCGTAATGAGATTCTTACTTGGCGTCCTCGTTGGTTATACCGTGCGAGGCAAACAGAAACTACTTATCGGAGTTCTTGTGACGCTGGCGCTGGTTGTGTATGTCGTCCTGCCAGCAATTGCGCTTTTTGCTCTGAGTCTTGACGTCCAACGTGAGCGCCGGTCTAGACCAGCTCAAACCAAGGTGCCTGTGCTTAAAGGACTGACCTATAAAGACGCCGAAGAGAAGCTTCATGCCGCTAACTTGAACATTCGTCTTTTGGCGACACGTTACGAGCCGGCCGTTCAACCCGGATTGATTATTGACCAAACTCCCGCACCTGGGGAGGAAGTGATTGTCGGCTACTCAGTTGGAGTCACGATTAACAAAAAGGATCTCGCTGGCCCTGGTCCATAGACTCAAAGCTCATGCATTGGACCAAATAAGCCACACGCTGCGTTCTTAGCGTATCCAACCTCCTTGTCTCTCAATTGGCGCGACACTGCAATCGCTTTGTCCAGAGACACGGAGGTTTTCACGTATTTATTCCTCTGAGGTTGCTAACATGAAAAATGTTTTCTCTCTTCGCAAGCGTTCATTCCTCTCACCTGTATCAACCGGTTATACGTCGCATATCTTCGCTGAAGTTGAATCCTCCAACGAGGGCGAATACAGGTGGGGCCACAACATGCTTACCATTGCCGATTGCCGGCACCGAGTCCAGATTGAATTCTTTTTGGGCACTAAGCGAGAGCGTCGCCGATCTCTGGCTAAGATCAATTTGCTCATCACCATTCTCACGCGCTTTCGTGACGTGCTCACCAAAGAGATCGCGTTAATCGAAAAAGCAAAAGCCAAATAGATTTCTGGAACCAATCGCGGGCCACCTTGCGGTAAGCCACTCATATTCAGTTGACGAGTGGAAGTGAGTTGGCCCGCGAAATCAACACTTACTTGAGTCAACTCTGCACGAGAAGAAAGAGGCAACTAATGCCAACGACTAAACATGAACTGCTTGATTGGTTAATGGATGTGCCAGAAGATGCCGAAATAGGAACTGACGGAGAGGGATTCGCCTTGCTGGCAATTCTCGGCGCCAACGTTCACCTATTAGAGATCGGTCACATTCCCAACGCGGAAGAACTCTATGCTGAGGCGATCAATCAGGCAATCCTGGAACGACTGCGACGGATTGATGCAGCAGGTGGAGAAACGGAGACCGGCGTAATCATAGTCACATTTCAAGGTTACATCTCAGGCGTTCCAAACCTGTTCTCTACTGACTTCAATACGGCGTTTATATTCAAGAATACAGAACAGGCGGAAAGCTTTATCAAAGAGTTCGAAGATGAACTCCACAATCCCCAAATTCTCGACTGTCCGTAATCCGACCAGCGAATAATTTGCCTGATTCTTCTTAGCCTGCCGCCCAGTAGACGCTCCAGTCATTCGCACAACTCAACCTCTTTCACCGAAAGCTAAAAAACTATGGGACACTCGCGACCCCGTCCAAAACATCTCGCGAAGAAGCTGCTTCAAATTCGACACAGCTTAGGAGTCTCTCAAGGAGAGTTGGTCAGGCAACTTGGTGTTCAAGCTCTGATCGACCATACGACTATTTCCAAGTACGAACTCGACAAGAACGAACCGCCCCTCGCCATCCTGCTCGCATATGCTCGCCTTCTGCGAATTTCCATCGAACAAATCATTGATGACGAACTCGAACTAACAATTTGAATTGCAAGAACTCTCCGATCCTTTCGACCCGCCATTAACTTTCCAACCACCAGTCAACGCGACGCTCACCGAATCCAACTCCCCCAACGAATCAGCTAATTCAATAACTTCCGCTCTGAGACTTTTCACTGAGTCGAAGTAACGAGCGATACGGAGCCTTCGCTGCGGAGGCCGTCAAGGGTCTACGCTTCGCTTCGATGAACTCCGCGAACTGCAAAACAGTTCGCTCCGCCCTTGACTGCCTTCCTCGCTGCGGCTTAAGAGTCAACAAGAGCTGCTAACGCAGCTCAGAAACGAGTCGTTTCTGACACTCAGCTTTCATTCAACCTAATTCTTGTGAGAAGTCTGCCGCTCCTTTCGCGTTCGAGCCATGTCAACTTTTCCTGCCTACGTCGAAGCTCTCGCAGCGGAATACTATTAGCTCTAACCAGGTCACCGGAAAATAAGAAAGTCGCATGACCAACTACCGATTTAAGGTGGCCCAGATATATTTCCCAAAGAGACTTTCATCAACTCAGAAACGATCCGAAGAAATCCGGTCCCTCTCACGAACGTGAAATCGATATGCGCGTTATCGTTGAAATCGCCACGTTATTAATTTACAACTCCGGCCTCCCAGGTTATCTGTCCGCCGTACTTGTAGGCATGCAACAAAGCAAGGCCTCGAATGAGCGCGTCCTGTTTCAGCAAGAAGTGAGCTAGTTTGGGTTTCTCATAGAGACGCCGAGCAATCATTCGCCGCCGACGCATCAGCGAGCCAATCGCACTTGAACGAACACGCTGTTCATAATTAGAAAAGGAAAAGTCATTGGATTGAAGTGCATCAAATGCAGCTATGGCGGCTACTCTTCCGCAAGCTAGAGCTGAGACGATGCCTTCGCCAAAGAGTGGATCTACACCAGCCGCATCCCCCGCTAACAGCACACGGTTCTGACTACAGGCAGACTTCGATTCATACCGTAGGGACGGATGCGAAGCGATTTTTAAGTTGGGTGAGTCGAGTCCAAAACCTTTCAGCCAAGTGCTGAAAATAGTCTTCAGCGCAGGAAGTTCACGAGAGCCAAACGGCGCCGCCATTATTCCCAGGCTAATTTCACGGTAATTTTCATTCACAGTCGGGAAAACCCAACAGTATCCTGGAACGCCGTGATTCAGAATTCGAAGATCCAAAACCGCCATATTCTCTTCTAATTTGTTAAAGGAGGCATCCGCAAAGGCCGAATGGATCTCCATACCTATCATCAAACGGCCCAACCTATTTAGACCCAACCGAGCGCGTATTTTGCTGTTGGCGCCGTCAGCTGCAATCAGAATCTTTGCTCTATATTCACTTGTTGATGTTTGAACAATAACTTGATCTTGATTTTCAACAACGTCTACGACTGGCTCACCTTCGTGGACAACGACGCCCCGAGCCTTAGCTGCTCGCAAAAGATAATGATCAAAATCGGTCCGGCGCACTACTCGAAACTGATTTCGATGATTGAATGTCAAGCGACCTGTGGGAAGAAGGAATTGCGTAGTATGAACTGGTACTGCAGGAATCTCGATCTCGACACCTAAACCTCGCAACTCAGAGTCGGTGTCAACGCTTAGGCCGCCCGCACAAAGCTTCGGCCGCGGGAAGACAGCCTTGTCGAGAAGTAATAGACGCTCGGCGAGGCCAGGATCGAGGTTTGCCAATTCGAGCGCTGCCGCAGAGCCCGCTGGCCCAGCCCCGACAATTACAATTTCATGAGTAAACATGTGAACGAGACAAATGTTTTTACCAATTAGGAGCAGGCAAGTTACCCTGGACACAGTTTCTCAAGTTTTCTCTGTAGACAATCAAACTGTACATCAATGTCGGCAAGTTTTTTGTTCTTCGGCCTGTTATCGGGAGTATCGATGATCTCGGCTAGTTTCTCTCCCTGATCGTCATTAGCGCCTTTGCTTGGATTTACAAGGAACCTCGCACGCCGTTTAAGCACGCGCCACCCATAAATCGTAATCCCCACTGCCACCAGTAAAACTTCGAAGGTCACCAGACTTTGTTTGTAAATCCAAATTTGTTCCTTAGTCCACGTAGGACTCAACCCTAAAGGATCTGGATTAAAAGGTAGTTCAACCACTAAATACCCAATTAGAAAGCCAAGAATTAACATGGCAGTGGCTAATCCCCAGATGATTCGAGGTATGGGTCCCCAACTTGAGAGTTCAGAAAAATCTTCGCGCAAATGTTTTTGTAGGCTCGCACTAAACTGGTCGAGATTAGGGCGTCGTTCGATGTTACAGATCCGATCGTATAAAAACTTCGCGAGCTCGTCGTATTCTCTCCTTTGACGGTAGCCGGTCACATAAAAATTGAGTGCAAGCAAGATTGAAAAGGACCACGGACGAAGGAGTGAAAACCCAAAGATTACGGCCTGCACAATCGCTAATGTGAAATCAACCCTAAGGTCATAAAGTGGCATTTGCGGCATTGTCAGAATTCCCGCGTGGTATGTCAGGTAGAAGCTCGTGGTGAGATATGCAAAGGTGATAGAAATCGAGGCGTATTGTACGCTGAGCAACAAGATGCCCCAATTGCCATGGGAAAAAAGGTCGTTCCAATGAGCGGCAATTGCTCCTACAAATCCCAGACTATAGGCCGCGAGAAGACTTCCAAATGTCAGTTCCGAGAGTCTGTAAACAAGCGAACCCGTTGCCTGTGAGTATGCCTGGGAGGGTCGACTAATTTTGGCGTTTGCGTTGGACATGATCTTAACTCCGAATAAGGGATTTTGCTTCGTATGCTGCAATCCTGAAGCACAAACGCAAGGGATTATTCAGAAACGGGCGCTTGCCTGCTTCTGCGATTGGTGGACTTCTTTCACGTTTCACGAAGTTCGTTGAGCATTAGACTAACTCTTTCTTTGATTAGCGCTGTGAGTTCCTCGTACCTTTTTTCGACACTTTCACCTGACGTCACGTGCGACGGTTCTATGGGCTCACCGAAGCTAATCTTCACGTTGGCAAGACGAATGCGTGACGAGTTTCGCGGCCAAATGCGATAAGTCCCATCCAGAGCTACTGGCACAATCGGTACATTCAACTCGGTTGCGAGGATCGCTGCGCCCTTCTTGAAAATGCCGAGCTGCCCATCGAATGAACGACGGCCCTCAGGATAAACATTGAGAATTCTTCCGTCACGCAATACAGCCGCTCCAGCACGTATGGCCCGAAGCAAATGAACGTCTGGATCGATCGGTACGACATTGATCAGGCGTGCAAGACGTGACATCACAAACCCAGTGAAGTATCTGCTTGCTCCGACATGAATAATGTACGCAAGCACTTCACGTGGAAACACTGTGCAAACTAAAAAGGGATCGATATAACTCTGATGATTCGGACAAATGAGATAAGGAGGCTTAAGGCGCTTTAGGACAGCCGTACCTTTGACTTCTAACCCAAGCAGCAATCTGGCGCATAGATAAACCAGCCTGAGCACTACATAGATCAGAGAAACTGTCAGCGGTTTGCGGTTCAGAAGAGGCTGCAGCTCGGGAATAGGTTTTAATTCATTCAGAGTTTCCTGCCAATGAGACTTGGAGGAGGAAATGCCACTCAGAAGATTGATATGACCCTTCGCGGAGTTTGGTAAATTGGAATCGCCATCTTTTTTCCGGGCCGAAAGTATTACCAGATCGCCGATTGTGAGGATAGAAGTTGTTTCTTCCGGCTCAAACTGAATGCCTAACGCTTCTTCGACTTTCATCAAGCACTCGATGCGAGCAAGTGAGTCTAGTCCGAGATCAACTTCGAGACTAAGCAACGGATGAAAAATCCGAACTTCAGCAACATACTGTTTGATGATTGAAGTAACTATGGTGCCAGCATCCGAATTCATTAACTCCTCGTCTGCCGAGCTTAAAACAAGGCCTTTGCCGTTGCGATTCACATGTGCAGATGTACCCGCTGTTCGTAATTCCTTCTGAAGCTCGAACCTTTGTATCTTGCGCGTAGGTGTACGCGGTAGCGGTTTGGTGCGAACGATGAAATCGTGGACACGCTGATATTCCGGCAACTCACGTCCCAGATCTTCCAATTCCCATGGAATCCATTCGCCGGGGTTTGTAATGTGCTGCTTTCTTAAGACTTCGGAGTTTGGAACTACTACGGCGCAGAGGGTCTCTGCTCCTTTGAATTGGTTATTGCGATCCGGTTTGCCGAGAACACAAATCTCGTTAATTAAACGCGAGCGCTCATAATGGGCTTCGACGTCCTCTGGAAAAACATTCTTACCGGAGGGAAGTACGATTACATCTTTCTTACGCCCAACAATGTAAAGATGACCTTTATGATCGAAACGTCCTAAGTCTCCAGAGCGAAACCAACCATCCTGAGTAAAGGCTTCCTTATCTGCATCTGCGTTGCGGTAGTACCCTGCTGTGACGATCGGCCCACGAATCAATACTTCCCCAACACCAGTCGTATCAGGTTCATTGATCTTTACCTCAACTCCGCTGAGTGGAGTACCTACAGAACCGATCGTGTTGTCTTCGAAGCGCGTTACAGTTACGGCGCCGGAAGTCTCTGTCAGGCCATAGCCCTGTAGAATTGTGAAACCCAGACGATGGAAGTCTCTGGCGATGGCTTCATCAAATGTCGCCCCTCCTGAAACTGCCAGTCGAAGCCTGCCGCCGAATGCCTGGTGAATGGGTTTAAAAAGAATTTGGCCCAGATTGAAACGGGTGTAATTTCGTAGTATCCCATTCGCCAACAGCATTGCCTTAAACACCCAGCGAACAGGCGCTGGCTTGGACTTCACCGCCTCAAACACTTTTTGGTGAAACAGATACCAAAGTCGTGGTACGCCCGTTAGCGCAGTTGCACCACACCGTCTTAAGCCCGCCTCGATCTCGGCGCTGCTGAATTGATTGAGATAAACGACTCGTGCTCCGATCGTGGCCGCGAGCCATAGATTCACGATCTGAGAGTAAGCATGAAACAGGGGCAAGATACTTAGCACGATCTCACAGTCAGTGATCTTCATGACCTCCTGGACCGCATCAATCTGGGCTTGGATGTTTCCGTGAGTCAGTGGCACCGCTTTTGGGCGTCCCGTAGTACCTGACGTGTACATCAGCAGTGCTAAATCCTGTGGTTCAGCCGGTGGCGCTGCATTAAGAAACTCAGGCGGCAGCGGAGTGCTTGCCCAATCTTTGAAGCAGCAATCTCCTTCCGTACTTACTTCTAACGCTTCCAAAAGAACAACAGGTATTGCGCTACCCATGTGCGCGCAGGCATCACTGAATTTATTCAGCGAGTTGGTAGACACAAATGCAAGCTTTGCTTTTGAGTCACACAGAAACGTAGCTAGAGTGTTTACCGTAGCCGCTGGATCGAGCGGCGTTACTATGGATCCGTGATACAAAACTCCGAGGTAGGCGATTGCCCACTTGGGATGGTTTTCGCCGAGTATCGCGACGCGATCTCCGAAGGCTACTCCTTCTTGGCCGAGCCGGTACGCGATGCTGCGAATTTGCTGCAACATGAGACCAAAAGAAATTTCCTCAGAGCCGTTTGGGTGGAGCATCGTCATCGCGATTTTGTTTGGACGTGCGGCTGCTGTGGCAATTACTTTTTGACAGAAGGTAGGGTTTGCAGGTTGTACTTGCATCTAAGCCACAACATGTAAGGATTCAAGACCGCGAACAACCAGACTCTTGCGCCATCGCAAGGATTCCGTGGACTGGGCCAATCGCAAATCGGGAAAGCGGCGGAATAAAGTCGTTAAGGCAATTTGTCCATCGAGGCGCGCGAGTGCTGCGCCCAAACAGAAATGTTCACCCTGACCAAATGCCACGTGTTTATTGGGCCAGCGGCCGAGGTCAAGAGTGTCCGGCTCGCTGAATTCAGTCTCATCTCGGTTGGCGGATCCCAGCACCGCAAACAAAACATCTCCTCGAGAAACTTTGACCGAATTAATTCTCATGTCTTCACGCGCGAAACGCTGCGTGGCAACGTCCAGCGGACTCGTGTAGCGCAAGAGTTCTTCAACCGCTGAACCTGTGACCGTGTCGTCTTGTACAAATCTTTGTCGTTGCCGCATATCCTGCAGCAGTGCTAACGCGCCAACACCAATCAGATTTACAGTTGTTTCGTAGCCTGCAATGAGCAGAAAAAAGATGTTTCCGACGAGCTCTGGCTCACTTAACTTATCGCCGTTCTCTTCGGCATGGACCAATGCAGTGACCAGATCCTCACCTGGTTCTTGTCGCCGGCGTTTCACTAACTTGCGAATCTGATGGGTAAGCAATCTTTGATCAGGCGCTGCACCGAGGACGCCAAGAAACGTTGAATGGGAAAGACTGCTACGCGACCTTCTATGAAACGTGCCTCGTTCGCTTTCTGGCATGCCGAGTAGCTCGGCCATAATTGTCAGCGGCAGTGGTAAGGAGTATTCGCCCATCAAGTCCATCCGGCGGTTTTTTTCCAGTTTGTTCAAAAGCTCGTCGCATACGTTCTGAATGCGGTCGCTCCAGCGCTTAATGAGGGCTGGTGTGAATGCCTTGTGCACGAGCTTTCGCAATCGAGTGTGATCTGGGGCGTCCTTGTTAAGCATGTGACGCGTGATTGGACCAGCAACCAGGTGTACCCATCGCGTTACTGGTGGCCAGTCCTTTACGACGCGCTCATCTTTAAGAAGCATGAGCACATCCTCATACCTTGTTATGAGCCAGGCAGGCGCACCGAGGAATCGAGTAGGGCACACAGGAGCTTCGGCGCGCAGATGCGCGTAAAACGGATAAGGATTGGCCTTGAATTGAGGGCGTGTGAGATCCTGGATTCTGACTCGACCGTTGAATGTCATGAAACAATCTGCATCAGCCAGAATAGAGCGGTTTAAGAAACCCATTGCAGATCCCCACCTAAGCCTCGCGCCGAAGATAATTTCATAATCAAGCGTTCTGAAATTGCGCAATAAGGCTATCGGCGCTTGGCAAGTTTGTTGGGCAGACGTGTCCACAAACTGCATCGAGAGACAGTTTGAACCAGTAAGTAAAATCTCCGGCGCGCTTTTCAATTTCGATTTTCAGCGCCGCGAGATGTATCCATTTCCAATCCTCAACTTCATCGGGGCTGGGACTCGGATTGCCATCGAATTGTCCGATGAAAACGTGATCGTATTCGTGCTCGAAAAGTCCGTTGTCCAATGGAGCGTAGTAGGTAAACGAGAAGACCTTTTTGATTTCGCACTGAAAACCCATTTCTTCAAATAGTCTTCTCCTCGGGGGTCACCCAAAAGCGGCCATACGTGGTCACCTCAAAACCGGCCAATGAGAAGTAGTCGCCAGGGACGTTGACGTCGCTGTGAGGCAAGGTAGCCTCCGGCGCCATGAGC
>Ga0081539_10000242_pt1 | contig 127897 bp, 128 predicted proteins | sample TabmetS4T2R2_FD_71023 | JGI IMG/M metagenome (GOLD analysis project Ga0081539, IMG submission 71023) | Tabebuia heterophylla rhizosphere microbial communities from the University of Puerto Rico - S4T2R2 | ecosystem: Host-associated > Plants > Roots > Rhizosphere ... | reverse complement strand
GCGGTTTCCGGGCGCAGTATTCGGCGAACTCCTCCTTCGACTTGCGGCCGAAGTGCTGCGCGTGCTGCGTGCGCTCCTCGCGGTAGTCCATGAACGGCACGGCGAACCCGCAGCTGTCGCTCACCATCACGGCCTCGACCAGGATGATCGCCCGCGCGCCCGGGCCGTCCGCGTCGCCGAAGTGACCGACGAGCGACGGCCAGCGCGGGTGATCCCCTCGTAAACCTTCCCCATGCCGCCCGAATCTACCTGGTCAACTCCTCGGAAAGACGCCACAGCCGGGCGGCCGCGTCGGGGTCGACGGCGTAGCCCCGCACCCCTGACTCCATGGCGTCGGAGTCGGTCAGCTCGGCCACGTCGCAGTCCTCCAGGTAGAGGCCGCCGCGGAGGGACAGCTGGGGCGAGGTCGCGGCCCAGACCTGTGTCGCCGCGCCCTGTTCGGGCGACTTGAACAGCGGGTCGACGACGTTGCCGTGCTCGTCGATCCAGCCGTTGGCGAGCCTCTCCTCCTGGCTGACGTGCCGTGCCAGCTCGGTCAGGATCCGCCCGGGGTGCACCGCGAACGACTTCACGCCCAACGCGTTGAGCTGCACGGCGAACAGGACGTTCGCGGTCTTGGACTGCCCGTACGCCAGCCACTTGTCGTAGGGCTCGCCGGTGAAGTGGAGGTCGTCCCACCGGATGTCGGAGACCTGGTGGCCGGACGAGGACACCGACACGACCCGCGTCTGGTCCGTGAAGGCCGGGAGCAGCCGGTCGACCAGCGCGAAGTGGCCCAGGTGGTTGGTCGCGAAGTGCGGTTCCCAGCCCGGGCCGACCCGCTGCTCGGGCACCGCCATGATGCCGGCGCTGTTGATCATGATGTCGACCCGTCGACCCGACGCGAGGAACCGGTCGGCGAAGGCCAGGACGCTCGCCTGGTCGGACAGGTCCAGCTCGTCCACCTCGGCGACCGGGGCGTCCAGGGCCTCGCGGGCGAGTGCAGGCCGACGGGCGGGCACCACGACATGGGCGCCCGCCTTCGCCAGTGCGCGCGTCGTCGCGAGTCCGAGGCCGGAGTACCCGCCCGTGACGATGGCGAGCTTCCCCGACAGGTCGATGCCCGACAGCACCTCGTCGGCGGTGCTGTGGAAGCCGAACCCGGAACCGATCTTGTGTTGTTGTCCCCTGCTCATGCCACCGACGCTAGAACCTGGTGCGCGCACCAGGTCAAACGTCAGTTCGGCCGGTACCCCGCCCGCCGCAGCGCGTCCGCCATCGCGCCGCCGCCACCGGCGTCCTGCCGCTGGCCGCGCCGCTGCTGGCCGCCGCGCTGCTGACCACCCCGTTGACCGCCGCCACCACCGCGCTGGTTGCCGCCGCCACCGCCGCGTTGCTGCTGGCCACCGCCGCGGGTCTCCTCGTCCAGCCGCAGCGTCAGCGAGATCCGCTTGCGGGGGATGTCGACCTCGAGCACCTTCGCGCGCACGATGTCGCCGGACTTGACCACCTCGCGCGGGTCCTTGACGAAGTTCCGACTGAGCTGGGAGACGTGCGCGAGCCCGTCGCAGTGCACGCCGATGTCGATGAAGGCGCCGAACGCCGCCACGTTCGTGACCACGCCTTCCAGCACCATGCCGACCTTCAGGTCGTTGATCGTGTGCACGGCGTCGTTGAAGGTCGCGGTCTTGAACGCGGGCCGCGGGTCACGGCCGGGCTTGTCCAGCTCGGCCAGGATGTCGGTCACCGTGGGCAGACCGAACGTCTCGTCGACGAACTCCGCCGGCTTCAGCGACTTCAGCGTCTTCGTGTTGCCGATCAGCTCGGTCAGCTCGAGCCCGGTCGTCGACACGATCCGCCGCACCACCGGGTAGGCCTCGGGGTGCACGCTGGACGCGTCGAGCGGGTCGTCGCCGTTCGGGATGCGCAGGAAGCCCGCGCACTGCTCGAACGCCTTCGGGCCCAGCTTCGGCACGTTCTTCAGCGCGGTGCGCGAGCGGAACGGCCCGTTGGCGTCCCGGTGCGCCACGATGCTGGCCGCCAGCGACGAGCCGATGCCCGACACGCGGGTGAGCAGCGGCACCGACGCCGTGTTGAGGTCGACGCCGACGCCGTTCACACAGTCCTCGACCACCGCGTCCAGCGACCGGGACAGCTTCGTCTCGGAGATGTCGTGCTGGTACTGCCCGACGCCGATGGACTTCGGGTCGATCTTGACCAGCTCCGCCAGCGGGTCCTGCAGCCGCCGCGCGATCGACACGGCGCCACGCAGCGACACGTCCAGGTTCGGCAGCTCCTGCGACGCGTACGCCGACGCCGAGTACACCGACGCGCCGGCCTCGGACACCATCACCTTCGTGAGCTTCAGCTCCGGGCTCTTGGCGAGCAGCTCGGCGGCCAGCTTGTCGGTCTCGCGGGAGGCGGTGCCGTTGCCGATGGCGATCAGGTCCACGTTGTGGGCCTTGGCCAGCGCGTGCAGCTTGACCAGGGACTCGTCCCAGCGCTTGGCCGGCGCGTGTGGGTAGATCGTGTCGGTGGCGACGACCTTGCCGGTGGCGTCGACGATCGCGACCTTCACACCCGTGCGCAGGCCCGGGTCGAGGCCCATGGTCGCGCGGGTGCCGGCGGGCGCGGCCAGCAGCAGGTCACGCAGGTTGGCGGCGAACACGCGCACGGCCTCGTCCTCGGCCGCCTGCCGGAGCCGGGCCCGCAGGTCGACGCCCAGGTGCACGAGGATGCGGGTGCGCCACGCCCACCGCACGGTGTCGGCCAGGAACTTGTCGGCCGGGCGGCCCTGGTCGTCGATGCCGAAGTTCGCGGCGATGCGGACCTCGTAGTCGGACGGGCCCGGGGGTTGTTCCTCGTCCGGGTGCGGGTCGAGCACCAGCTCCAGCATCTCCTCCTTCTCGCCGCGGAACATGGCGAGGATGCGGTGCGAGGGGAGCTTGGTGAACGGCTCGGAGAAGTCGAAGTAGTCGGCGAACTTGGCGCCGGCCTCCTCCTTGCCGGACCGGACCTTCGCGACCAGGCGGCCGTGCTCCCACATGCGCTCGCGCAGCCCGCCGATGAGGTCGGCGTCCTCGCTGAACCGCTCGACGAGGATGTCCCGCGCGCCGGTCAGCGCGGCCTGCACGTCGGCGACGCCCTTCTCGGGGTCGACGAACACCGCGGCGGCGGCCTGCGGGTCGGTCTCCGGGTTGCTCAGCAGGCCGTCGGCCAGCGGCTCGAGACCGGCCTCGCGGGCGATCTGGGCCTTGGTGCGGCGCTTGGGCTTGTAGGGGAGGTAGATGTCCTCGAGGCGGGCCTTGGAGTCGGCCGCCAGGATCTGCCCCTTGAGCTCGTCGGTGAGCTTGCCCTGGCTGTTGATGGACTCCAGGACCGCCGCCCGGCGCTCCTCCAGCTCACGCAGGTAGCGCAGGCGCTCCTCGAGGGTGCGCAGCTGGGCGTCGTCCAGCGCGCCGGTGACCTCCTTGCGGTACCGGGCGATGAACGGGACGGTCGAGCCGCCGTCGAGCAGCTCCACAGCTGAGCGGACCTGCCGCTCGGCGACGCCGAGCTCCTCGGCGATGCGCAGGAAGACGGACGGGGGAGTGGCCGTGACTGTCACGGGTGAGCATTCTGCCCGCCTCCCCCGACAGCCGAACGGGGCGGCATGCGTTTCCGATCGCTACCGCCGGGTAGCCCCCGAGGTCTACTGTCGGGTAACCGGGGTCTCCTGTCGAAGGAGGGCGATTCTGATGAGCCGGTCCGTCCAGGTCAGCGAGCAGCAGGCCCGCCAGGTCGCCGAGGAGGCCCGCGAGAGCGGGTGGTCGAAACCGTCCTTCGGCAAGGAGTTGTTCCTCGGCCGGTTCCGGCTCGACCTCATCCACCCGCACCCGGCGCCGGAACCCGAGGCGGAGGCGAAGGCCGAGCTGTTCCTCACCCGGCTCCGGGAGTACTGCGAGTCGCTCGACGGCGCGGTCGTCGAGCGGGAGGACCGCATTCCCGACGACTGGGTGAAGGGGTTCGCCGAGCTGGGGTGTTTCGGCATCAAGATCGACGAGGCGTACGGCGGGCTCGGGCTCTCCCAGAGCGCCTACAACAAGGCCCTCATGCTGGTCGGCTCGGTGCACCCCAGCATCGGCGCCCTGCTGTCCGCCCACCAGTCGATCGGTGTGCCCGAGCCGCTCGAGCTCGCCGGTACCGAGGAACAGAAGCGCCGTTTCCTGCCGCGTTGCGCGCAGGGGGCGGTCACCGCGTTCCTCCTCACCGAGCCGGATGTCGGGTCCGACCCGGCCCGGATGGCGTCCACGGCGACGCCGGACGGCGACGACTATGTGCTCGATGGAGTGAAACTCTGGACCACGAACGGGGTCGTCGCCGAACTCGTGGTGGTCATGGCCCGCGTGCCGAAGTCCGACGGCCACCGGGGCGGGATCTCCGCCTTCGTCGTCGAGACGTCCTCGCCGGGGATCACCGTCGAGCGGCGCAACTCGTTCATGGGGCTGCGGGGCATCGAGAACGGGGTGACCCGGTTCCACCAGGTCCGGGTGCCCGCGGCGAACCTGGTGGGGCGCGAGGGCGACGGCCTGCGGATCGCGCTCACGACCCTGAACGCCGGCCGGCTCTCGATCCCGGCCCTGTGCACGGCGGGCGGCAAGTGGGCCGTCAAGATCGCGAGGGAGTGGTCAGCCGAACGAGTGCAGTGGGGTCGCCCGGTCGGGAAGCACGATGCCGTGGCCGGCAAGCTCGCGTTCATGACGGCCACCACCTATGCGCTGGAGGCCGTGCTCGACCTGTCCGCCCGGATGAGTGACGAGGGCGCCAAGGACATCCGCATCGAGGCCGCCCTCGCGAAGCTGTGGGCGAGTGAGATGGCGTGCCTGATCGCCGACGAGCTGGTCCAGGTCCGCGGTGGTCGCGGCTACGAGACGGCGGCCTCGCTGGCCGCGCGTGGCGAGCGGGCGGTGGGTGCCGAGCAGCTGGTGCGCGACCTGCGGATCAACCGGATCTTCGAGGGCTCCAGCGAGATCATGCGCCTGCTGGTCGCCCGCGAGGCGGTGGACACGCACCTGTCCGTGGCCGGCGACCTGGCCGACCCGTCCGCGAAGCTCCCCCGCAAGGCCAGGGCCGCGGCGAAGGCGAGCGGCTTCTACGCGGCGTGGTTGCCGAAGCTGGTCGCCGGGAAGGGGCAGCTGCCCGGCGCCTACGCCGAGTTCGGCGGGCTGGCCACGCACCTGCGGTTCGTCGAGCGGTCGGCCCGCAAGCTCGCCCGCGAGACCTTCTACGGCATGGCCCGCTGGCAGGCCGGCCTCGAGAAGCGCCAGCGGTTCCTCGGGCGGATCGTCGACCTGGGCGCGGAGTTGTTCGCCATGTCCGCGGTCTGCGTACGCGCCCATCGGGACGGCGGCACCGCGCCGGACCTGGCTTCCGCGTTCTGCCAACAGGCGAGGCTGCGCGTCGACGCCCTGTTCCACGCCCTGTGGACGAACACGGACGCGGTTGACCACGACGTCGCTGCCGGTGTTCTCGAGGGCCGGTACTCCTGGGTCGAGGCCGGGGTGCTGGACCAGAGCGAGGGCACGGGGCCGTGGATCGCCGAGTGGACGGCGGGTGCGTCGAGTGAGCGTTCCGTCGCGCGTCGCTATCAGTAGCGCGAGTTACCCGACAATTACGCCGATAGGGTAATGAGAGCCCGGACACATTCACTTGCAGTTAGTTGCGTCGGTGCGATGATTGTAGCGTGCAACTAACTCCCCTCTCCTCGGTGGAGGCCGTCACCGATCAGGTGATGGACTTCCTCTCGCGGTTGAAGAAGAGCGGGGAGGCGCACATATTGGGTGTCGCCAAAGGACTCGATCTGTCATTCTCCCAGATGCGGGCCCTGTTCGTGCTCGCGGACAGCCAGCGTGACCTGGCCGTTCACGAGTTGGCCTCACTGCTCGGGTTGTCGATGGCGACCGCGGGGCGAGCGGTTCAGGGGCTGGTGACGGCGGACATGGTCACGCGCAGGGAGGACGACCACGATCGCAGGGTGAAGCGGGTTCGCCTGTCCGAGCACGGCCGGCAGTTCGTCGACGGGCTCATGCAGGCGCACCGCGCCGCCGTACGCGAATGCCTCGAGTCGCTGAGCGACCACGCGCGAGACCAACTCTCACAGGCACTGGCGCCGATTCTCGCTCGGGGGGACCTGCCGCCCACCACCGCAACCGGTTGTTAGAACGAGGGGATAGTTGTGACTGAAGTGCTTCCGCCGACGGCGGGCGGCTCGGGTTCTGGGTCGGAGAAACTCGACCGAAGAATCCTCGCCATCGGCTCGGTGGTCGTCCTCGGCGCGATCATGGCGATGCTCGACATCACCGTGGTCAACGTCGCGCTCGACCATCTCATCGGTGAGTTCGACACCAACCTGGAAACGATCCAGTGGGTGGCCACCGGCTACACGCTGGCGCTCGCGACCGTCATCCCGCTGTCCGGCTGGGCGGCCGACCGGTTCGGCACCAAGCGGATCTACCTCACCGCGATCTTCCTGTTCATGGCCGGGTCGGCGCTCGCCGGCATGTCCTGGTCGGTCGGGTCGCTGATCGCCTTCCGGGTCCTGCAGGGCCTCGGCGGCGGCATGCTGATGCCGATCGGCATGACGATCCTGACCAAGGCCGCCGGTCCGGAGCGGGTCGGCCGGGTCATGGCCGTCATCGGCGTGCCGATGCTGCTCGGCCCGATCGTGGGCCCGATCCTCGGTGGCTGGCTCGTCGACGACGTGTCGTGGCGGTGGATCTTCTTCCTGAACGTCCCGATCGGCATCGTGACGCTGTTCCTCGGCTCCCGCATCCTCGAGAAGGACGAGCCGAAGCCGACCGAGAAGCTGGACGTGCTCGGCCTGATCCTGCTCTCGCCGGGGCTCGCCGCGCTGATCTACGGCCTCGCCAAGATCGCCTCGCCGTCCGAGGGCATCGACAGCCCGCAGGCGTACCTCCCGGCGGGTGCCGGCGCGGTGCTGGTGGCGCTGTTCGTCTGGCACGCGCTGCGCACGCCGAACGCGCTGATCGACCTGAAGTTGTTCAAGGACAGGGGCTTCACGGTCTCGTCGGTGACCATGGTGCTGTTCGTGGCCGCGTTCTTCGGCGCGATGCTGCTGTTCCCGCTGTACTTCCAGCAGGTGCGCTTCGAGGGCGCGCTGGCGGCCGGTCTGCTGCTGGCCCCGCAGGGCATCGGCGCGATGGTGATGATGCCGATCGCGGGGCAGATCGTGGACCGGGTCGGCGCGGCCCGCATCGCCCAGACCGGCGTCGTCGTGATCGTGGCGTGCATGGTGCTGTTCACCCAGATCGAGGCGGACACCTCGTACCTGCTGATCGGCGCCGACCTGTTCGTCATGGGCCTCGGCATGGGCATGACCATGATGCCGATCATGTCCGCGGCGCTGAAGACGCTGCGGCAGCAGGACGTGGCCCGCGCGTCGACGAGCCTGAACATCATCCAGCAGGTGGCGGCGTCGATCGGCACCGCGCTGCTCTCGGTGATCCTGTACAACGCGACCACCGACAACCTGGCGCCGCTGGCCGCGCAGGCTCAGGCGCAGGGCGGTCCGGCCCCCGCGATGGACTCGATCAAGGACCTGCCGGAGCCGATCCGTAACCAGGTGGCGACGCTGCTGGCGGACGCGTTCTCGTCCACGTTCCTGTGGGCGCTGGTCCTGCTGGCGGTCGCGTTCCTGCCCGCGCTGTTCCTGCCGCGCGGCAAGGCCACCCCGGCGCCGGTCGAGGCCGCCGCCCCGACCGACGCTCCAGAGCCGGCCGCCGACCGCGGCTAGCCCTCACTGCCCTGAAGGACCCCTTCGAGACGTTCAACGTCCTGAAGGGGTCCTTCAGGGCATTCAGCCGAGGTGCAGGGTGGCCACCGCGCCGGTGGCGCCGGACGCCCAGCACGCCCCGTCGCGACCGCAGTCCACGGTGTCGAGGCTGCCGTCGTAGAACTGCCGCCAGTCGCGGCCGCCGTCGAAGGACACGTCGCTGCCCGTCGGCCCGACCGCCAGCAGGACGTTCGGCAGGAACGGGTGGTAGGTGACGCCGGAGCGGTAGCCGGCGGGTGCGGTGGCCGGCTCGCGCCAGGTGCGGCCGCCGTCGCGGGACAGGGCCAGCGCGTCGGTGCCGACCGTCGGGTTCGCGAAGTCGCCGCCGATCGCGACGCCGGTACGCCGGTCGCGGAAGGCGGTCGCGAACACCCCCGCGCTCTCGCTGCTTGCCAGCGGCGTCTCCGACGCGGTCCAGGTCCTACCACGGTCGGACGAGTGCAGGACCCGCGCGACGGACGAGCCGCCCGTCGCGAGCCACGCGTCCCCGCGGCCGGCGACGGTCACGCACTGGCCGCTCGCCGAGAACTGGTACTCGCCCGTGAGCGCGGCGGGCCCGGGGAGCCTGGTCCACGAGCGTCCGCCGTCCGAAGTGGACAGCACGCGGAACTCGCCGTCGACCGGGTCGCCCGTCACGAGGCCGTGGCGGGAGTCGAAGAACGCCACGCAGTTGTAGAAGGCGGCCGGGTCGGTGTTGCGGAACGCCTCCGTCCACGTGCGACCGCCGTCGGCCGTGCGGTAGATCCGGGACGTCTCACCCTCGCCGATCGACAGCGCGACCGCCGTGCGTGCGTCGAACGCCTCGATGTCGCGGAAGTCGAGCGCCGCGGTGTCGGGTGGCGCGACCTGCTGCCAGGTGCGGCCGCCGTCGACCGTTCTCAGGATCGTGCCCTTCGAGCCACTCGCCCACGCGACGTGCCGGCTGACCGCGGACAGCCCGCGCAGCCGCGCGTCCGTGCCCGTGGGGGTCGGCTGCCAGGTGAGGGAGGTGGCGCCCGCGCCGGGCGGTGCGGCGAGGAATGTGGCCAGGACCAGCAGGGAGATCATCAGTCCACGCTTCATAGGTGGGCAACCTATCCGCCCGGGTCCACCGACGGAATGACCTCGAAAACAACCCCTGGTCTGACGCCTTCGTCGGTGGGAGTCACTACCGTGGCGGCCATGGAGGGACAGGTGCGGCTACGGCCACCACGCAACCGGGTGGATCCCCGGGCGGTGCGGTACTGGATGACGACGGAGGCGATCTCGAACGTGGTCGGCGCGCTGGTGCTCGGCGTGTTGGCTCTGCTGATCGAGCCGGCGCGCTTCTGGCTGCTGCTCGCGTTGGGCGTCGCGCTCCTGATCGGGATCCCGTACATGATCGTCATGCCGCTGTGGCGGTACCGCGTGCACCGCTGGGAGGTCACCGAGGACGCTGTCTACACCAGGACCGGTTGGCTGTGGCAGGAGTGGCGGATCGCGCCGATGTCACGCATCCAGACCGTCGACACCGCACGAGGGCCACTCGAACAGGCGTTTCGATTATCGAGCGTGACGGTGACGACCGCGTCGGCCGCCGGCCCGCTCAAGATCAGGGGACTGGACCACGTGGTGGCCGAGGACCTCGTCGAGCGGCTGACCGAGGTGACGCAGGCGAACCGGGGTGATGCCACATGACGGTCGCGTCGGTGGCGCGGTCGCGGGCACGAACCGAGGAGGGTTGGCGGCAGCTGCACCCGCGCACCGTGTGGGTGACCGCGCTGACGGTGGCCGGGGTCCTGGCCGGCGTCGCGGTGCCCATCATCATCGGCATCGCGGACGACGTGCCGATCTGGCTGTCGGTCGTGGTCGCGCTCGGCGGGATCGCGGTCGCGTCGGGTCTCGCGGCGCTCGTCGACCTGATGCGCTGGCGGTACACCACCTACCGGGTGACCGACGAGCGGGTGGAGCTGCGCTACGCGTGGGTGCTGCACAAGACACGGTCGGTGCCCCGCGAGCGGGTGCGGACGGTGGACTTGACGGCCAACCCGCTGCAGCGTGTGTTCGGCCTGGCCAAGGTGGCGATCGGCACCGGCCAGCAGGCCGGCGAGCACAGCCACGTCACGCTCGACCCGGTGGACAAGGCGGTGGCGGAGGAACTGCGGCGGGTGCTGCTGCGCCGTGCCCCGGCGGCCGAGGTCGAGGCGCCGGCCGGCCCGGAGATCGCGACGCTGGACTGGCGGTGGATCCGGTACGCGCCGATCTCGGTGACGACCCCGCTCCTCGGCGCGGCGGCGTTCGGCGCGGTGATACAGGTCTCGGAGTGGTTCAAGCTGCAGGGCGAGGTGTTCGAGACGGTCCGTGGGCTGTTCGGCGGCCTGTCGATCCTGGGCCTAGTCGCGGTGCTGGCCGTGGCCGCGGTGATCGTCGGCGTGATCGGGTCGCTGGGCCTGTTCGTGGAGATGTGGTACCGCTACCGCCTGGCCCGCGAGGACGGCAACCTGGTGATGACCAGGGGCCTGCTGACCACGCGCACACTGTCCCTCGAACGCCGGCGACTACGCGGTGTGGAGGTCATCGAGCCCCTGGGCGTCCGCCTGGCGGGCGCGGCGCGGGTGGACGTCATCGTCACCGGCCTGACGCAGAAGACCGACGACAACAAGACCGACCCGAAGACGATCCTCCCGGCAGCGCCGTACGAGACCGCCCGCCGGGTGGCGGCCGACGTGCTGGGCTCGCCGGCCGCCACCGCGACCCCGGTGACCCGGCACCCCCGGGCGGCGTTGTGGCGCCGAGTGCGCTGGGCGCTGTACAGCGTCCTGACGCTGGTGGCGGTCCTGGCGGCGCTGGGTTGGCTGCTGACCGACGTCCTGCTGCACCTGGCGTGGATCTCCGCGGTGGTGCTGACCCCGGTGGCGCTGTTCCTGGCCGCCGAGTCGTACCGCAACCTGGGCCACGGCCTGGCGGAACGCCACCTGCTGACCCGCTACGGCGTAGGCGCGAGAAGAACCGCGGCCCTGGAACGAACGGGCGTGATCGGCTGGACGATCACCAGCTCCCCGTTCCAACGCAAGGCCGGCCTGGTCACCCTCCACGCCACCACATCGGCGAACAAGGGCGCCTACCCGGTCTACGACGTGGACGCCAACGAAGGCCTCCACTTCGCCGACGAGGCGATCCCGGGCCTGCTGAGGCCGTTCCTGGAGAGCCAGGACTGACGCCCCCCGCGAAGCGCGTCGGCGGAGCACGCGTCGAGCCGGCCTGCCAGCCTCCATCCCGCGCCCTTCGGTGAGCGCCCTGCCGGCAACCATGGACAACGGCTGCCCGAGGTCCCCGCCGCCGCGGCCTTTCGGTCTCCAGCTCGCCCTGCGACCCCGGTCAGGATTTCGCCGGCACCACGGCCGTGATGTCCACCTCCAGCAGGAAGCCCGGGCGGAAGAGCCTCGACACCTCGACGGTCGTGCTGGTGGGGCGGGCGTCGCCCAGGTAGCTCTGTCGGACCTCGCCGTACTCGCGGAGGCGGCTCATGTCGGCGAGGTACGTCCGGATGTTGACGACGTCGGCGAACGTCGCGCCGCGGGATGTCAGCAGGGCGTCGATGACCTCGAACACCTGCTTCGTCTGCGCGCGCATGTCGTCGCCACCCACCAGGCCGCCCGTGTGGTCCAGTGCGACCTGGCCCGCCAGGATGAGCAGCGTCGTCCCGCCCAGGTCGATCTCCGCCAGGTTGGAGTAGGCCGCGGCGGGCGGTGGCGCGGCGGGCGGGTTGTGGAAGGTAACCGTCACGCCGTCGAACGTAGGCGGGCCCCGGCACATGCGACAAGCGAATGATTCGCATGTCAGCGATGACCTACGCTCATGGCTATGGACACCACCCGCCTCACCGTCTTCCGCGAGGTGGCGACGCTCGGCTCGTTCACCGCCGCCGCGAGGTCGTTGCGGTACACGCAGTCCGCGGTCTCCCGGCAGATCGCCGTGCTGGAGGACGACCTCGGCGTCGCCCTGTTCGACCGGGAGGCCCGCGGTGTCCGGCTCACCGAGGAGGGACGCACCCTCCTCGCGCACGCCGAAGCCGTCCTCGACCGGCTCGACGTCGCCCGGCGGGAGATCACCGCACTGCGTGAGCTCGACGGCGGCCGGTTGCGCATCGGCGCGTTCCCCACGGCCGGGGCCGTCCTGGTGCCCGACGCGATGGTGGCTTTCCAGAAGGACTTTCCGCGAGTTGAACTGTCCTTTTCGGATGGTTTGTCGGCTCGGCTGGCCGACCGGTTGCGGGCCGGGGAGCTGGACGTCGCGGTGCTGGGCTCCGCCGCCGAGGGTGCCCGGCACCTGCTCGACGACCCGATGTTCGTTGCCCTGCCACAGGATCACCGGCTCGCCGGGCGTAGGACCGTACGGCTGGCGGAGCTTTCGACCGAACAGTGGATCGCGGGCTCCACGACCGTCGAGGACACGCTCATCGCCGCGTGCCTGCGGTCGGGGTTCCGCCCGGCGGTCCGCTATGTTGTGCAGGAATGGACCACGAAACAGGGCCTCGTCGCGGCAGGGCTCGGCGTTACACTCGTGCCCGGTTTGCTTTGTGCCGCCGTACGTTCGGACCTCGTGTTGGTCCGTCTGCGCGTGGACGAGGCCGCCACCCGGCCGGTGACGGTGGTCGCCGGCGACCGTGTGGCGGCACAGCGGTTCCTGCCATATCTCGTTGACAGCGCTGGGAAATTAAGTGCCATGGTTGCGGGCCGCGATGGCGGGTACCGTTCACGCCATGCGGTTTCGCACTCTCGGGCGCAGCGGACTCAAGATCAGTGAGATCACCTGCGGCAACTGGCTGACACACGACCCCGATCGCATTGGTGAGTCGAAGGCGTGCGTGCAGGCGGCGCTGGACGCCGGCATCACGACGTTCGACACCGCCGACATCTACGGCGCCCCGAACTACGGCGCCGCGGAGGAAATCCTGGGTGCCACCCTGTCCGGCGCCCGGCGGGAGTCGGTGCAGATCCTCACCAAGGTGTGCCTGCCGTCCGGGCCGGGCCCGAACGACAAGGGCTTGTCCCGCAAGCACATCATGGAGAGCTGCACGGCGTCACTGCGCCGGTTGCAGACCGACTACGTGGACCTGTACCAGGCACACCGCTACGACGAGGAAACGCCGCTGGAGGAGACGATGCTGGCGTTCGCCGACCTCGTCCGCGCCGGAAAAGTGTTGTATGTCGGGGTTTCCGAGTGGACGGCGGCCCAGATCCACGCAGCCGCGGCCCTGGCGAAGGAACTGCACGTGCCGTTGATCTCCAACCAGCCGCAGTATTCGTTGCTGTGGCGCGTGATCGAGGCGGAGGTCATCCCGGCGTCGGTGTCCCTGGGCATGGGCCAGCTCGTGTGGTCGCCGCTGGCGCAGGGTGTGCTGGCCGGCAAGTACCTCCCCGACGCCCCGCCGCCCCCGGACAGTCGCGCGGCCCACGAACGCGGCGCCCGTTTCGTGGGCCGGTACATGGGCCGTCCAGTCCTCGAAGCAGTACAACGCCTGGCGACCGTGGCCGCCGACCTGGGCGCCACCCTGCCCCAGCTCGCACTCGCGTGGGTCCTCCACAACCCGGCCGTGTCGAGCGCGATCATCGGCGTCTCCCAACCAGAACAACTGGCGGACAACCTCCCCGTGCCGGACCTCGACCTCACCCCCGAGGTCCTGGCCACCATCGACGCGACCCTGACCGACCCCGAACACGGCGACCTCGTCGAACGCTCCCCGGCCAAGACGGCGAAACCCTTCGAGGTGATGCCGGCGTGGCGGCTGACCTGAGCTCCAGCATCGTCAGCGGAACGCGCGGAGGCGTGGTGGAACCACGTTTCGGTCCGCCGCAAGGGTTCTGGCCAGCGTCAGCCACTGTCCGGTGTGGACGTCCAGTGGTGGGCGGTCACCCAGCAGCCGGTGGGTGAGCCGGCGAGGGGCGAGGCCGGCCAGTGTTGTGCGGGCGGGAACCCCGGGCCGGTCGTACGCCGCCGACAGCAGTGCCCACAGGATCGCCGACGTTCGGTGGTCCAGTCCGCGGGAGCGGACGCCCAGGTGAGCGGCGTCCACCCGCGGGGCGGGGGAGAAACTCCGCGCCGGAACACGGCGCCGCATGGTCAGCTCGAACCGGCACGACCACCACGCCGACTCCAGATCGCGCGGGCACGCGGCCGTCAACCGCTTGGCCAGACCCCATTCCACGACCAGTTCGGCATGGGAGAAGCCACCCGCCACCGGGGTCAGCAGGCGGCGCAGCAAGGGCGTCGACACGGCGAACGGGATGCTCGCCACCACGGCGAAATCCCGGCGGGGCAGGCGGACCGTGCGTAGGTCCTCGTGTACCACGCGAACGGAGGGGCGATCGGCGAAGCGGCGGCGCAGGTCGGCCACGAAGCGGGCGTCGCGCTCCACCGCCAGCACTCGGGAACCGGTGCGGGCCAGTGGGGCGGTGATCGTGCCGGGGCCGGCGCCGAAGTCGATGACCAGGTCATCCGCACCCAGGTTGGCCGCGTTCACCAGGTGGGTGATCACACGGTTGTCGGACAGGAGGTGCACGCCGGAGGAGTTCGCGGCAGGGCGTCGCGAGTGGGAACGCATGAGTGACTGGCTCCAAGCCAAAGAGAAGCGAACGAGAAATGCTTGGAGACAGCGGCGATACGCGCCGTGAGAAGAAGGGAACCGCCGCTGTCAGCGACGGCGCAGCCTTATCGACGCGTGCATGAGATCACCGTAACCATCCCGGCAACTGAATTAAGCTCGCCGCATGGTCGATGTCCTGGTCATCGGCGGCGGCATTGCCGGCGTCTCCATCGCCTACGAGCTCGCCGCGCACGCGAGCGTCACTCTTCTGGAAGCCGAGCCCGAGCTGGCGCGTCACACCACCGGTCGCTCGGCCGCCACGTACATACCCAGCTACGGCAGCCCGATCATCCGTGAACTCACCCGAGCGAGTGGTCCCCTGTTCGGTGACGGCGTCCTCACCCCGCGCCCAGTCCTGTGGATCGGGGTCGACGACGAGGGCGTGGACAGCCTCCGGCAGCTCCCGGACGTCGTCGAGCCCGTCACCCCGCAGGAGGCGGTCGCCCTCTGCCCGGCTCTGCTCCCGCCCCTCGCGGCGGCCGTCGACCACACCGCCATGGACATCGACGTGATGGCCCTGTACGACCGGTACGTGCGCGGCCTGCGTGCACGTGGTGGCGAGATCCGCAAGGGCGAGCGGGTCACCGACCTCAGGCCGGACGGCGCCGGCTGGGTGGCCGGCGACCTCAAGGCCGACATCGTGGTCAACGCCGCCGGTGCCTGGGCCGACCAGGTCGCGGAGCAGGCGGGGGTGCCGACCGTCGGGCTCCAGCCGAAGCGGCGCACGATCGCACTCGTGAAAGCGGCGGTCGACCCGGCCTGGCCGCTGGTCGGCGACCCGGCCGACCGCTTCTACTTCCGGCCGGAGAGCGGCCACCTGCTGATCTCCCCCGCCGACGAGACCCCGAGCGAGCCGTGTGACGCCAGGCCCGACGACCTCGACGTCGCACTTGCCCTTGAACGGGTGAATGCCGTCACCTCTTTGGGGCTGAGGTCCGTGCACACGGCGTGGGCGGGCCTGCGGTCGTTCGTGGCCGACGGCGAGCCCGTCGTCGGCGCCTGGCCCGACCACCCGGGCTTCGTGTTCTTCGCCGGGCAGGGCGGCTACGGCATCCAGATGGCACCGGCGTTGGCCCGAACGGGTGCCGACATCGTCCTCGGCCGGACACCCCCGTCGCCGATCATGTCGCCCCGGTAGGAACCCGGACTAAGGTGACTACCGACCAGTAGCGGAGGGGAGTCCAATGGCGGACATGGCGGCGTCGGAGCGGAGAGAGGGAGCCGCTGCCGGACTGACCGAGGAGCGGGCTCGTGAGCGAGGTACGAGCGTCGAGCCCGCGACGACGGAAGGAGGCGGCCGCGAGTGAGCGGAGCGACCCTTCGTACGCTGCTGGAAGACATCGTCGGCGCCGGGCATGTGCTCACGGGCGAGAAGATCGGCGACGACTACACCCACGACGAGACGCTCAGCACCGAGCCGGTCCGGCCGGCACACGTCGTGCGCCCCGGCGGTGCCGACGAGGTGGCGGCGATCCTGCGGCTCGCCGCCGAGACGGGCACGCCCGTCACCGCGCGCGGCAGCGGCACCGGCCTGTCCGGGTCCGCCATCCCTCACCCGGACGGGATCCTGGTGTCCTTCGAACGGATGAACAAGATCCTCGAGATCGACACGGACAACCACGTCGCCGTCGTCCAGCCGGGTGTCACCCTCACGGAGCTGGAGGAGGCCACCGCCGCGGTCGGGCTCGTCTACCCCGTCTACCCGGGCGAGCTGTCCGCGAGCCTCGGCGGCAACGTCAGCACCAACGCCGGCGGCATGCGGGCGATCAAGTACGGCGTCACCCGCCACCACGTCCTCGGCCTGCAGGCCGCGCTGCCGACCGGCGAGGTCATCCGCACCGGCGGCAAGTACGCGAAGGCGTCCACCGGCTACGACCTCACCCAGCTCATCGTCGGTTCCGAGGGCACGCTCGCGCTCGTCACCGAGGCCGTGCTCAAGCTCCAGCCGCGGCTGGACAACCAGGCCACCATCCTCGCGCCCTTCCCCGACCTCGCGTCCGTGATGACCGCCGTGCCCAAGGTCGTCGGCTCCGGCCTCGGCCCGCTGATCCTCGAGTACATCGACGCGTTCACCATGGGCGCCATCACCTACACGCACGACCTGCAGCTCGGCATCCCCGACGAGGTCAAGGAGAAGTCGCAGGCCTACCTCGTGGTGATGCTGGAGAACAACTCCGCCGCCCGCCTCGACGAGGACCTCGAGCGGGCCGGCGAGCTGATCACCGAGCTGGGCGCGCTGGACGTGTACGCGCTTCCCGGCGGCGCGGCCCGCAAGCTCATCGAGGCCCGCGAGAAGGCGTTCTTCACGGCCAAGGGCGCCGGCGCGGACGAGATCATCGACACCGTCCTGCCCAGGGCCGCGCTGCCCGAGTTCTTCACGAAGGTCCTGGAGATCGCGCAGGCCAACGGCACCCTGATCGTCGGCTGCGGCCACGCGGGCGACGGCAACGTGCACCTGGCCGTGTTCCAGAAGGATGCCGAGGTGCGGCACCGGGTCCTGCACGAGCTGTTCGCCGGCGGCATGGCGCTCGGCGGCGCGATCGCCGGCGAGCACGGCATCGGCCGCGCGAAGAAGCAGCACTTCCTGGAACTGGAGGACCCCGGCAAGATCGAGCTGATGCGGCGGATCAAGCAGGCGTTCGACCCCCAGGGCATCCTGAACCCCGGCGTCCTCTTCGACTGAGCGGGCCGCCGGCGTCTGGACTGAGCGAGCAGCGGAGGGAGCTCGGCCACGAGCGAGTGAGCAGCGCAGGGAGGGAAGACGCCGGGTTAAGGCCCGCGAACGCCGAGCGGAGCGAGGCAATTGGACAAGGAGACAGATATATGAACGGCGCCCAGGCGCTCCTGCGGACACTCGTCGACGGCGGTGTCGACGTCTGCTTCGCGAACCCCGGCACCTCCGAGATGCACTTCGTCGCCGCGCTCGACGCCGTGCCGGAGATGCGGGCGGTGCTGTCCCTGTTCGAGGGCACAGTGACGGGGGCGGCCGACGGCTACGGCCGCATGGCCGACCGGCCCGCCGCGACGCTGCTGCACCTGGGCCCCGGCATGGCCAACGGCCTCGCGAACCTGCACAACGCCCGCCGCGCCCACACCCCGATCGTCAACGTGATCGGCGACCACGCCCGCTACCACAAGGGCTTCGACGCGCCGCTCGAGTCCGACATCGACGCGCTCACCGGCTGGCTCGGCGGCTGGTCCCGCACGTCGCACCTCACCGAGGAGGTCGGCGCGGACGCGGCCGCCGCCGTCGCGGCGGCCATGCAGCCACCCGGCCAGATCGCGAACCTCGTGCTGCCGGCCGACGTGTCGTGGTCCGAGGGCGGTGTGGTCGGCGAGCAGGTCGAGCCGGTCGCCGAGCAGCCCGTCGAGGACGACCGCGTCGCCGAGATCGCCGACGTGATCCGAGCCGGTGAGCCGGTCGTGCTGCTGCTCGGCCACGGCGTCACCCGCGAGCGTGGCCTGCTCGCCGCGAGCCGGATCGCCGCGGCGACGGGCGTGAAGCTCTTCGCGGAGACGTTCCCCGCGCGGATCGAGCGGGGCGCGGGCCTGCCCAACATCGAACGGCTGGGGTACCTGGCCGAGCAGGTGCAGTGGCAGCTCAGCGACACCAAGCACCTGGTCCTGGTCGGTGCGAAGTCGCCCGTGTCGTTCTTCGCCTACCCGGGCAAGGCGTCGGAGCTGGTACCGGACGGCTGCACCGTGCACGTCCTGTCCGTGCTGGGTGAGGACGGCAACGGCGCGCTCGAGCACCTCGCGGACCTGGTGGCGAAGGACGCCCAACCGGTGCTGCAGGAGGCCGTCCGCCCCGGGGTGCCGTCGGGGGCGCTGACCCCGCAGAACTGGACCGAGGTCATCGGCGCGCTGCTGCCCGAGGGCGCGATCGTGTCCGACGAGGCCAACACGTCCGGCCTCATGATCCCGATGACCACGGCCGGCGCGCCGCGGCACGACGTGCTCACGCTGACCGGCGGCGCCATCGGGCAGGGCCTGCCGGTGGCCGTCGGCGCGGCGGTCGCGTGCCCGGACCGGCCGGTCGTCTGCCTGCAGGCGGACGGCAGCGCCATGTACACGGCGTCGGCGCTGTGGACGATGGCGCGTGAGGGCCTCGACGTGACGACCGTGTTGCTGAACAACCGGGCGTACGCGATCCTGCGGATGGAGCTGTCCCGGGTGGGTGCTTCGGAAGCCGGGCCGAAGGCGCAGCAACTGCTCGACCTGGCCGGACCGGACCTGGACTTCGTGTCGCTGTCGCGGGGCATGGGTGTCCCGGCGTCGCGGGCCACCACGGCCGAGGAGCTGGCGGACCAGTTCGCGAAGTCCCTCGCCGAGCCGGGCCCGCACCTGATCGAGGCCATGGTGCCGCCATTGCTCTAGTCAGAGTCCTACAAGGGGGTAGGAATGCTGGTACAGAACCTCGCGATCCTGGTGCTGGCCGGGTTCGTCGGTTTCGCGGTGATCTCCAAGGTGCCGAACACGCTGCACACGCCGCTGATGTCCGGCACCAACGCGATCCACGGCATCGTCGTGCTCGGCGGGTTCATCGTGCTCGGGCTCGGTGCCGAGGGGGTGCTGAACAAGATCCTGCTCGTGGTGGCGATCGCGTTCGGCACGATCAACGTGGTCGGCGGGTTCCTGGTCACCGACCGCATGCTCGGCATGTTCAAGGACCGGGACAAGAAATGAGCCCGACGGTCATCCAGAGCCTCTACATCGTCGCGTTCGCCCTGTTCATCTACGGGCTGATGGGGCTGACCGGGCCGAGGACGGCGGTGCGCGGCAACATCATCGCGGCCGCGGGCATGGCGGTCGCGGTGATCGCCACGCTGCTGACGCCCGGGCTCGGCAACTGGTGGCTGATCCTGCTGGGCGTGGCCATCGGCACCGCGGTCGGCGTGCCGGCCGCGCGGCGCGTGAAGATGACCGCGATGCCGCAGATGGTGGCGCTGTTCAACGGCGTCGGCGGCGGCGCGATCGCGTTGATCGCGTGGGTGGAGTTCCGCAGCAGCGCCGGGTTCGCGCACGAGCCCGCGTACGTGGCGGTGGCGTCGCTGTTCGCGGCGATCATCGGGTCGGTGTCGTTCTGGGGTTCGAACGTCGCGTTCGGCAAGCTGCAGGAGATCCTGCCGGGTCGGCCCATCACGGTCGGGCGGTGCCAGCAGCCCGTGAACCTCCTCGTGCTGCTGGCCGCGGTCGCGTGCGGGGTGCTCATCGTGGCCGGGGCGACGTCGGAGTGGCTGATGGGCGGGCTGCTGGTGACGTCGTCGGTGCTGGGGCTGCTGGTGGTGCTGCCGATCGGCGGCGCCGACATGCCGGTGGTGATCTCCCTGCTCAACGCGGCGACGGGGTTGTCGGCGGCGGCCATGGGCCTCGCGCTGTCCAACACGGCGCTGATCGTGGCGGGCATGATCGTCGGCGCGTCCGGCTCGATCCTGACGAACCTGATGGCCAAGGCCATGAACCGGTCCATCCCGGCGATCGTGGCGGGCGGCTTCGGCGGCGGGTCCGGTGGGGCCGTCGAGGCCGGCGACCGGTCCGTCCGCCAGACGTCGGCCGGGGACGCGGCGATCCAGATGGCGTTCGCCCGCCAGGTGATCATCGTGCCGGGGTACGGTCTCGCCGTCGCCCAGGCACAGCACCAGGTCCGGCAGCTGTCCAGCCTGCTCGAGGACAAGGGCGTGGCCGTGTACTACGCCATCCACCCGGTCGCCGGGCGCATGCCGGGGCACATGAACGTCCTGCTGGCGGAGGCGGACGTGCCGTACGACCGGCTGAAGGAGATGGACCTGATCAACGGCGAGTTCGGCCGCACCGACGTGACGCTGGTGATCGGCGCCAACGACGTGACGAACCCGGCCGCCCGGACGGACCCGTCGTCACCGATCTACGGCATGCCGATCCTGGACGTGGACGAGAGCAAGTCGGTCATCGTGCTGAAGCGCTCGATGCGGCCGGGCTTCGCGGGGGTGGACAACGAGCTGTACTACAACCCGAAGACGTCCATGCTGTTCGGCGACGCGAAGTCGTCGGTGTCGGAGATCACCGAGGAGCTGAAGGCGCTTTAGCTCGTGAACTTCTCGATGGCCCAGGCGCACACCTCGGCCTCGGTCATCTCGGGAAACTCCTCGACGAACGTGTTCAGCGTGCGCATGGCCTCGTCCTGGTCGAAGCCACGCCCGGCGGCGACGCGGAGGAACTCCTCCCGCGTGGCCTTCGGCCGGATGTCCGCGGTGCCCCGCAGGCGGTTCCGCCACTCGCTGACCTCGGAGATCCGGGTGGGCCGCCACCCCGGCGTGCCGTCCACCACGATGTCCGGCTCCGGGAACGGGTGGCTGGAGCCGGCGGGGAAGCGGGCCTGCCACCGGGGCACGGCGAACCGGCTGACGCCCAGTGCCTCGCCGAGCTGGACGGGGCCGATGTACTGCACGGTCACGCGGCCAAGTTATCAGAGCAGTTCGTCCACGGTGACGGCCTTGCCCAGCTTCGGGAAGACGTACTCCACCGCGAACTCGTGGGCGTGCTGTTCGAGCCCGGTCATGGCGTCGGTGACGAAGACCGTCTCGTAGCCGTGGTCGTCGGCGCCGCGGCCGGTGGACTCGACGCCGAAGTTCGTCGCTATGCCACCCAGTACGACTGTATTGACATCGCGCCGGCGCAGTTCGGCGTCGATCGTGCTGGAGCCGAACGCGCCCCAGGTCTTCTTGACCACCACGACGTCCTCGGGGGCCGGGTCGGTCGCCAGCTCGCTGCCCTCCGGCTGGGTGCCCGGACGTTCGACGCGGACCCACACCACGAGCGCGCCGTGGGCGCGGAACTTCTCCGCCAGGCGCAGGCACCGCTCGAGGACCTGCTCCCCGGTGTGCGGCACGGTCGGCATGGCGATGATCCGCGGCATGAGATCCACGAGGACCAGTGCCGTGCGCGACATGTCGAGGTTCAATGGATCCATGGCGCAGAAGCCTAACGACGCCGGCCTGTTCGGCCCGTCCTCGGTCAGCTGGCAGCTGCACGCCGAGCCGGCCATGTGGCTCGCCGGGATCCGCAGCCTCTACCTGCAGGCACTCCACCCGCGCGCGGTGGCCGGCATCGTGCAGAACTCGGACTTCCGCGCCGACCCGCTCGGCCGGCTGGTCCGCACGGCCAACTTCGTCGGCGCGGCGACGTACTGCCCGCGCGACGAGGTCGAACGGCTGGCGGCCCGGGTCCGTTCCGTGCACCGGTCGCTGCGGGGCACCTACGAGGGCGCGACGTTCCGCATCGACGAGCCGGAGCTGCTGCTGTGGGTGCACTGCGCGGAGGTCTCGTCGTTCCTGACCGTCGTGCGGCGGGCCGGGTTCCCGCTCACGGCCGCGCACGCCGACCGGTACCTGGACGAGCAACGGGCGTCCGCGGCGCTGGTCGGGCTGGACCCCGACGAGGTGCCCGGTTCGGTGGCCGCCATGCGGCGCTACCTGCAGCGGATGCGGCCGGCGCTGCGGCGCACCGAGGACACCGACCTGATCTACGACTTCCTCCACCGCCCACCCGTCGGCGGCAGGCTGGCGCTGGGGCTGCCGCTGTACGAGTCGATGGTGGGCCACCTGGCGTACTCACTGCTGCCGGGCTGGGCGGTCCGCCTGTACGGGCGGCGCGCCTACCCGGCCCCGGTCAGCACGGCCGCGATGCGCACGCTGTCGGAAACACTACGTGCGGTGCAGCGAACCGTACGGACCGTCGTGCGCGAACCGCGACTCGGCCCGCTGGTGCCGCACCCGGTGCTCGCGGTGCGGCGGTTGGGGAAGTGGGCAATGCCCTCGGCGCGGCGACTGCCGACGGCCGCCTAGTTGTGGGCTTCCTGGAAGCGGATCACCAGCGCCTGCGGCACGCGGCCCCGCTCGGCCACGGTCTCGCCCTGGCTGCGGGCCCACTCACGCACGGCCTGCGTGTCCGGCTTGCCGTTGCCGTTGGTCGGCTTCGCGGTCGCGGCGCCACGCTGCTTGCGGCCACCCGTGCGCCGCGCGTGCCCGACATATTCGGCGAACGCGTCACGCAGCCGGGCGGCGTTGTCGGCGGACAGGTCGATCTCGTACTCGACCCCGTCGAGCGCGAAAGTCACGGTCTCGTCGGCCTTCCCACCGTCCAGGTCGTCGACCAGTTCGAGAATCGTTCGCTGCGCCACAGGGTCCTCCGAATTGGAATTGATCCGAACAATGGTGAGGATAGCGTGGGTGGCGGCGCGGACCGCGCAGCGGCAGACTCGTCGCGTGGACCTGTCGACCTTCCATCGCATCCCCCTCGGCTCGTGGCCCACGCCGCTCGACACCTGTCCCCGCCTGTCCGCGGTGCTCGACGCGACCGTGCTGGTGAAGCGGGACGATGTCGGCGGCCTCGGCCTCGGCGGCAACAAGCTTCGCAAACTCGAGTTCACCCTCGCCGCCGCGCTGGCCGCGGGTGCGGACACGGTCATCACGTTCGGTGGTGTCCAGACCAACCACGGCCGTCTCACCGCCGCCGCCTGCGCACGTCTCGGGCTGCGGTGCGAGCTGGTCGTCACCCGCGCGGTGCCGCGGTCCGGCTTCGCGTACGACCGGTCCGGCAACGTCGCCCTCGACCGGCTGTTCGGCGCGCGGCTGCACGTGTGCGACACCGACGAGGAGGCCGAGTACACGGCCGGCGCCCTCGCCACCGCGACGTCGGTCACGCTGCCGGTCGGCGGGTCGAGCGGGCTGGGTGTCCTCGGCTACGTGGCCGCCGCGCGGGAGCTGGCCGAACAGCTCGGTGACCGCGAGGTCGACCGCATCGTCTGCGCGGCCGGCAGCGGCGGCACGGTCGCGGGTCTCGCGCTCGGCGCCGACACCCCCATCACGGCGGTCAGCGTGTCAGCGGGCTCGGCGGAGAAGATCAACCGCGCGGCCGGGCTCGCCGCCAAGGAACTGGACGTCGACCAGCCGAAACTCGACCACGTGAGCGTCGACGACAGCGCGCTGGGCGAGGGCTACGGCGTGCCGACGGACGAGGTCTGGGCGGCGCTGCGGCTGTTCGCCCGCACCGAGGGCATCGTGCTCGACCCCGTGTACACGGGCAAGGCGGCCGCCGCGCTGATCGCCGACGTCCGTCCAGGTGAGACGGTCGTGTTCCTGCACACGGGCGGCGTGCCGGCCAACTTCGCCTACGCCCCCGAGCTGGTCGCCGAGGCCGCCATGCCCTGAAGGACCCCTTCGAGACGTTGAACGTCCTGAAGGGGTCCTTCAGGGCAGGTCAGGCGGGGGAGGGGATCTCCAGGGCGCTCGTGGCCAGCTTGCGCAGCGTCGCGTCGTCCGGTGTGGACGGTGCGCCGATCCACACCGCCTGCACCAGCTTCAGGCTGTTGCCCTCCCGGCCGCTGGCGAAGGCGGCCGACTCGAAGAACGGCTTCGACTTGCCCGGCCACGGCGTGCCCTCGGTCGACGCGTCGGCGACGGCGCCGCTGCCGGGCTGCTGGGCGACCGAGTCCAGCTCGCCGGCCAGCACGGTCTCCGGGAACCGCAGCACCGCGACCAGCACCGCCGCGCGCTTGCCGTCCGAGGTGGACTCGTAACGGGCACGCACCAGCTCCGAGCAGCGGTTGCGTTCCAGCCACACCTGCACGTCGCCGTACGCGTGGGCCGCGCAGTCGGTGTCGGAGACGGCGCCCTTCGGCTCGAACGTGAAGCCGTCGACGGTCACGCCGCTCGACTCGGTGCGGGTCGTGCTCGTGTCGTTCGGGCCCTCGTTGGCCGAGCCGGACGAGGCGACCGCGTACACGATGCCCGTGAGCAGCAGCAACGCGACCAGCACGACCGCACTTCCGGGCAGCCAGCGCAGGCCGCTCTTCGCGGGTGCCCTGGCCGGCCTGCTCGTCGGCTTCGCCGGCACCGGGCGGGGCGGGGTGGCCTGGACGCGGGGGATGAGCGTGGTGCTGGCGGCGGCCATCGTGGGGGCGGCCGAGTCGGTGAAGCCCTCGCCGGACAGGTCGATGTCCGTGTGGTCGGGGGCGAGGGCGGCGATGATCGCGCGGGCCTGCGTGGTCGTGCACGGGCGCTGGTAGGTGGCCAGCTCGCGGGACGCGGTCAGCAGCGTCTTCGGCTCCGGGTGCAGGATGCGGACACCACGCAGCAGGTCGGAGGTCGGCTGGTGTACCTGTGACACGTACGGGCCCACGGCCACGACCGTGCCGACCGGCAGCGGCTCGACCTTGGCCTCCTCGAGGGTGCGCCGGACGACGGTGACGGTCTGCACGGCGTCCGCGGCCGGGTTCACCGCGCCGTCGGGGCGGACGAGCGGCCAGCCGTCGGTCTTCCACTGCCCGGACAGCGGCGCGTCGAGCCGCACAGCCGGGTCGGGCAGGTCGACGCCGACCACCACCAGGACCCCGCGCGGCAGCACCACGATCGCGTCAACCGCCTGGTCACAGCCCCGTGGCCGCAGCCCGACCAGGGCCACCCCGCCCACCAGGGTGTCGCCGCGGCCCCACGACGTGAGCGCGGCCCGCACGTCGGCGCCGACCGCCGAGGTCTCGCCACCGACCCGGACCACCCGCACCGCGCACCCCCTGACCAGAACGCTGGCGGACCAGGCGGCCCGACGGGACAACGGTAGCCAAGGCTCGATAGTGTGGCGTAACTACCCGTGCACAGGGCACAATGGACGCGCGTGTGACATTGCTGGTTAGCCGTTGACGAGGACGTAGGGGAAGACGAATCCTCGTCGAGCAGCGGAGGTCAGCAGTGAGCACTCGTGGCGTTGTGTACGTCCACTCGTCGCCGGCTGCGGTATGTCCGCACGTCGAGTGGGCTATTTCGGGCACCCTTGGAGTTCGGGCGAACCTCCAGTGGACCGCACAGCCCGAAGCCGCCGGCCAGCTCCGCGCCGAGTGCGGGTGGACCGGCGATCCCGGCACGGGCGCGAAACTGGTCGCTGCCCTCAAGGCTTGGCCCATGCTGCGCTTCGAGGTCACCGAGGAGCCCAGCCCGGGCGTGGACGGCGAGCGGTTCTGTTTCGCGCCCACGCTGGGCCTGTGGCGTGCCCGCACGAGTGCCAACGGCGACATCGTCGTCGGCGAGGACCAGCTGCGTGCCATCGCGACCGCCGCCCGCTCCAGCGAGGCGTTCGCCCACCGGGTCGACGAGCTGCTCGGCGCGTCGTGGGACGCGGCGTTGGAGCCGTACCGGCGGGCCGGCGACGGCGCCCCGGTGACCTGGCTGCACAGGGTCGGCTGAGCCTGCCGCCACGATGGTCGGCCCGGTTGTCGCGACCTGCCTGCGCCGGGGCGGCCGGGCCTGCCATCCTTAGCCCGTGTCCACGCGATCTCCTCGGCAGCTGTGGCTGCTGCCGGTGCTGCTGATCACGGTGATAGCGACCGCGTTGGGGGCACTGGTGGCGCGGAGCCTGTACGCGGACCATGCGCCGCTGCCGCCGGCCGCCATCGAGCCGTCGCCGACGTCGGTGCCGCCGAGCGAGCAGCCAGGCTCACCGAAGGTGGAGGGCACGGTGGACGCGACCGCACACCCGCTGTACAGCACGCTGCACGGCCTGCTCCAGCGCTTCTTCGACGCGATCAACACCAAGGACTACGCCGCCTGGGCCGCCACCGTCACCGAACAGCGCCAAGAGGACCAGCCGGAAAAGGCCTGGCAGGACGCCTACAAGACCACCCGCGACGGCAGCATCGTCGTCTACCGCATCGAGACGGGCGAGGACGACACCGCCCGCGCGCTGCTCCGCTTCACCAGCATCCAGGACCCGGCCAATGCCCCGCCGGAGCTGCATGCCCCCTGCATCCAGTGGAACGTGGTGTGGTTCTTCGCCAAGGAGAACGGCGAGTGGAAGCTGGCGAGCGGCGCCACGAGCGCCCTCCCCCAACACGAAACCTGCCCAAACTAACCCGCGTGTCCAACGCGCCGAACCCGCGTGTCCAACGCTCGCGCACCGCGAGTTCAACGAATCCGGCACGCACGATTTGTTGAACTCACCGGTCCTGCGGGTTGGACACGCGGGTCGGGGGCGTTGGACACGCGGGTTAGGCGGTGAAGACCAGGGCTACGTTGTGGCCGCCGAAGCCGAACGAGTCGTTCATGGCGGCGGTCAGGTCCATCTTGCGGGGCTCGCCCGAGACGACGTCCAGCTCGATCTTCGGGTCCTGGTTCTCCAGGTTCCGGGTGGCCGGGATGATCCCGTGGTAGATCGACAGCAGCGTGATGATGCTCTCGACCGCGCCCGCGCCGCCGACCAGGTGGCCGAACGAGCTCTTCGGCGCGGTGAGCACCACGTGGTCGCCGATCGCCTTGGTGATCGCGGCCGCCTCGCCGATGTCGCCGACCACGGTGGAGGTCGCGTGGGCGTTGACGTGGGCGACGTCGGCCGGGGTCAGCCCCGCCTGCCGGATGGCCTTGGTCATCGCGGCCATCTGCCCGATGCCCTCGGGGTGGTTGCCCGTGATGTGGTAGGCGTCGGACGTGATGCCGGTGCCGGCGAGCTTGCCGTACACCCGCGCCCCGCGGGCCCGCGCGTGCTCCGCGGACTCCAGGATCAGCACGCCCGCACCCTCGCCGAGCACGAACCCGTCGCGGTCGACGTCGAACGGCCGGGACGCGCGGTCCGGCTCGTCGTTGCGCAGCGACAGCGTGCGGGACTGGGCGAAGCCGGCGACCGTGATCGGCAGGATGCACGCCTCCGCGCCACCCGCGACCACCACGTCCGCGCGGCCGGACCGGATCATGTCGAAGGCCAGCGCGAGCGACTCCGCGCCGGTGGCGCAGGCCGAGGCCGGGGAGTGCACCCCGGCCCGTGCCCGCAGGTCGATGCTGACGTGCGCGGCCGGACCGTTCGGCATGAGCATGGGCACGGTCAGCGGCGACACCTTGCGCAGCCCGTGCTCCTCCAGCAGGTCGTCCTGCGAGAGCAGGGTGCCGGCTCCGCCGATGCCCGCGCCGAGCGCGACGCCGAGCCGGTCCGGGTCGACCGGCTCGTGCTCGTCGGACGGCATCTCGTACCCGGCGTCCGCCCACGCCTGCCGGGCCGCGATGAGCGCGATCTGCTCACAGCGGTCCATCCTGCGCAGCTGCACCCGGGGCAGGACCTCGGACGGCTCGACGGCCAGCGGCGCGACGAGGCGCGACGGCAGGTCGAACCGCTCCGCCCACTCCGTGTCATTGGTCGTGACGCCGTTGCGCCCGGCGATCAGACCGTCCCAGGTGGACGTGACGTCCCCGCCGAGCGGCGTGGTCGCACCCATGCCCGTGACGACGACTTCCGTGCTCATGGCCCTCCGTGGTCCTTCCCTCGGGTGAAACTTGTCAGGCGTTCTTGGAGACGTAGCTCACGGCGTCGCCGACGGTCTTCAGGTTCGCGAGCTCCGCGTCCGGGATCTTGACCTCGAACCGGTCCTCGGCCTGCACCGCGATCTCCACCATCGACAGCGAGTCGATGTCCAGGTCGTCCACGAAGGACTTGTCGGCGGTGACCTCGTCGGCCTCGACGCCGGCGACCTCTTCGACGATCTCGGCGAGGCCGGCCAGGATCTCCTCGTCGGTGAGCTTCTCTGCCATGGGGTTGCTTCTCTCCTTTGTTGTCCCGGACCGGGCGGCCCGGAAGTTCGTGACTACGGGCAGACGACGGCCTGGCCCGCGTAGGACAGGCCGGCGCCGAACCCGACGAGCAGTGCGACGTCACCGGAGTTGATCCTGCCGGCGGCCCGCATGTGGTCCATCGCCATCGGGATGGAGGCGGACGAGGTGTTGCCGGAGTGCACGATGTCGTCGGCGACGACCATGTCCTCCCGCGCGCCCTCCTTCCGCAGCTTCTTCGCGATCGCCTCGACGATCCGGAGGTTGGCCTGGTGCGGGATCAGCACGTCCACGTCCGCGGGCGTGAGCCCGGCCAGCTCCAGTGCTTGCAGCGCGACCGGGGCGATCTTCGTGGTCGCCCAGCGGTAGACCGACTGGCCCTCCTGGAAGATGTGCGTGCGCTCGGTCATGCCGATCATGTCGACGAGGTCGCCCGCGGTGCCCCAGGCCACCGGTCCGATGCCCGGCTCGTCGGACGGTCCGACCACCGCGGCACCCGCGGCGTCGGCGAAGATGATCGCGGTGGAGCGGTCGGCCGGGTCGACCACGTCGGTGAGCTTCTCCGAGCCGATCACCAGCGTGCGTTTCGAGGAGCCGGAGCGGACCAGGTCGGAGGCGATGCCGAGGCCGTAGCAGAAGCCGGCGCACGCGGCGTTGAGGTCGAACCCGCCGGCCGCCTTGATCCCGATCAGGTCGGCGACCTGCGCGGCCGCGTTGGGGATCGGCTGCTTGGTCGTGCAGTTCGCGATGATCACCGTGTCGAGGTCGGACGGCGAGAGCCCGGCGGCCGCGATGGCCTTCGACCCGGCCTCGACGGCCATGCTGACCACGGTGTCCTTCTCGCCGGCGAACCGGCGCTCGACGATGCCGACCCGCTCGCGGATCCACTCGTCGTTGGTGTCCATGATCTTGGCCAGGTCGTCGTTGGTGACCACCTGCTCGGGCTGGGCGCTGCCGATGCCGAGGATGCGGGTGCCGGGGACGCCGGGGGTCAGTCGCAGTGCGGTCATGCCGCCACCTCGCCCGCTCCGTGGCGCCGGAACGCTCCGCAGGCTCCGCTACACCGGCGCCCTCCGCGGTCGAGGCAACGCCCCGAGTGTTGATGGTTCACTCCGCAAGCTCCGTTCACGCCAGTGCCTCCGCGACCTTCGACAGGTCTTCCGGGGTCTTGAGGGCGGCGGTGGTGATCTTCAGCTCCCGCTTGACGAGGCCGGTCAGCGCACCGGCCGGTGGCAGCTCGGCGGCGAGGTCCGCGCCGAGCGAGTTCATGGTGTTCATGCAGAGGTCCCAGCGGACGGACAGGGTGACCTGGTCGACCAGCCGCTCGAGCATGTCGACGCCGCTGGTGACCTGCTGGCCGTCGGCGTTGGACAGCAGGGTGCGGGTCGGGTCGCCGACCGTGATGTCCTTGGCCTTCTCCCGGAGCTTCTCCTGGGCGGGCGCCATGTAGTGGGTGTGGAACGCGCCGGCGACCTTGAGCTTGATGACCTTCCGGACGAAGTCCGGCTTCTCGGCCGCCACCGCGTCGATCCCGTTGATCGGCCCGGCGGCGACGATCTGGCCGGCACCGTTCATGTTGGCCGCGGTGAGGTCGTGCTCGGCGAGCCAGGCGACCACGTCGTCGGGCTCACCCCCCATGACGGCGGCCATGCCGGTGGGCGCGAGGTCGCAGGCGGCGGCCATCTCCCGGCCCCGGATGGCGGCGAGCGCGACGGCGTCGTCGGCGGTGAGCACCCCGGCGACGGCGGCCGCGGCCAGCTCACCGACGGAGTGACCGGCGACGACCAGGTCGGCGGGCAGCTCGTGTCTCGCCGCGAGCACCTCGTACGCGAGCAGGGCGGCGGCCACGACGAGCGGCTGGGTGACGGCCGTGTCCTTGATGGCGTCGGCGTCCGCGACCGTGCCGAGCTCGACCAGGTCGAGGCCGGCGAGCTCGGACCACGTCGTCAGCCGCTCGCGGGTGCCCTCCAACTCGAGCCAGGGGGTGAGCATGCCGGGAGTCTGGGAGCCCTGACCGGGGGCGAGTAACGCGAGCACGTATTCAAGGGAACACGGTGTTGGTTGGTCGCGGTGATACCGCCACTCACGAAGTCGAGCCACGCGATTTGTAGGGAACCTACAAAGGTTACCGCCGCATGAACGGTACAGAGGGATTTCTGTCGTTCGCTGGCTACCACAGGCCACGGGAACGTGACAGACGTCCCACCGCGAGTGCGATGCGGAGCACGAGTGCGTCACGAGGCAGGTTCGCGTTGTGCCCGGTGATCTCGGTGGCCTTCCGCAACCGGTACCGGACGGTGTTGGGGTGGACGAACAGCAGGCGGGCGCAGGTTTCCAGGACCCCGCCGGCCTCGAGGTAGGTCTCGACGGTTTCCAGGAGCGCGCCCCCGGCCTTCTCGAGCGGCCGCGCGATCTGGTCGATGAGCTGCCACTCGGCCTCGGGGTCGCCGGCCAGCGCCCGCTCGGGCAGCAGGTCGGTCGACCGGACCGGTCGCGGCGCGGCGGGCCAGGCGACCACGGCACGCAACCCGGAGAGGGCCTCGGCGGAGCTGCGGTGCGCGTCGGCGATGTTGGCCACCGTGGGCCCGGCGACGACCGGCCCGTCCCCGAAGGAGGCGGACATCTTCTTGAGCACCCGCGGGTCGTCGGTGTCTCCGGCGAGCACGACGACCAGCCGCGACCCCTGCACCCCGAGCAGGACGGGCCGGTTGGCGCGCGCCGCGCGGCTGCGCACCTCGTAGAGCACGGTCGGGGGGTCGTCGGAGGGGGAGTTGCCGACCAGCACGGTCGCCGGCTCGTCCAGGTCCCAGCCCAGGGCGGCGGCCCGGCTGAGCAGGGATTCCTCGGCGTCCCCGCGCACGATCGCGTCGACGACGGAGGCCTCGAGCCGGGCGTCCCAGGCGCCGCGGGTCTCGGCGGCGGTGGCGTAGGACATGGCGGAGGTGAAGGCGACCTCCCGCCCGTACCGCAGCACGGCCTCGGTGAGCACCCGCCGTTCGTCGTCGTTGCTGGCGAGCAGGGGCACCTCCCGCTCGATGACGTGCACGGCGACCCGCACCAGCTCAACGGTCTGCCGAAGCGAGATCCACCGCGAGAGGTCGCGGGGTGCCTGCCGGAACGCGTCGGCGGTGAGCTGGATGGCCTCACGCTGGTCCCGCAGGTAGGCGGTGAACCCGGCGGCGCCGGTCTGCGCGATCAGCTGGACGGAGGCCCGCTGGTCGGCCGGCATCCGCCCGAACCAGGCGAACTGCTCGTCCATGGAGGCCAGCGCGGCGGAGGCGAGCTTCCCGGAAGCACGGTCAAGCGCCGCAAGAGTCTCCCGCGACACCTCAACCATGAACCGACTCTAGCCCTCGCCGACCGTTTACCCCTTGGCACAGAAAACAGGGCCGCCTGGCTTTGCCAGGCGGCCCTTCTCCCCGGTCCCCACCGGTGACTCCACTATGGAGGGTGCGGGGATATGGGGCCAGCGGTGTGCCCCTATCGTGTCAACGGTTCATCAGCGCAGGTCAGAAGTGTTACCCAGAGTCATGCGACGCCGGGATCGGACGTCTGTGGGCCGGCCGCCGAGATGTCGTCGATGCGGTACCGCCGGGCCGCCTCGACCACCTTCGACTGGTCGAGCTCGCCCGTCCTGGCCAGGGCCGCGAGCACGCCGACCACGATCGACTCCGCGTCCACCAGGAAGTGGCGCCGCGCGGCCGGGCGGGTGTCCGAGAAGCCGAAGCCGTCGGTGCCGAGCGTCAGCATCTCCGTGGGGACCCACGGACGGATGAGGTCGGGCACTGCACGCATCCAGTCCGACACCGCCACGACCGGGCCGTGGGCGTCCTCCAGCACGGAGGTCACGTACGGCTTGCGTGGCTCGGCCTCCGGGTGCAGGAAGTTGTGCCGGTCGATCTCCACCGCGTCCCGGCGCAGCTCGGCCCAGGACGTCGCGGACCACACGTCGGCCAGCACGCCCCACTCGTCGTACAGCTTCTCCTGCGCGGCCAGCGCCCACGGCATCGCGACGCCGGACACCAGGATGTTCGCCCGCGGGCCCTCCGCCTCCTCGGCGCGCCGGTACCGGTAGAGCCCGCGCAGGAGCCCCTCGACGTCGAGGTCCTCGGGCTCCGGCGCCTGCACGTACGGCTCGTTGTAGACCGTCAGGTAGTAGAAGACGTCCTCGGCGTGGTCGCCGTACATCCGGCGCAGGCCGTCCTTCACGATGTGCGCGATCTCGAACGACCACGACGCGTCGTACGCGACGACCGCCGGGTTGGTCGCCGCCAGCAGCAGCGAGTGGCCGTCGTTGTGCTGCAGGCCCTCGCCGGTCAGCGTCGTGCGGCCCGCCGTGGCGCCCAGGACGAAACCGCGCGTCATCTGGTCCGCCGCCGCCCACAGGCCGTCGCCGGTCCGCTGGAAGCCGAACATCGAGTAGAAGATGTAGATCGGGATCATCGGCTCGCCGTGCGTGGCGTACGACGTCCCGGCCGCGGTGAACGACGCGGTCGACCCGGCCTCGTTGATGCCCTCGTGCAGGATCTGGCCCTGCTCGCTCTCCTTGTACGACAGCATCAGCGACGCGTCCACGGACGTGTACAGCTGCCCGTGCGGGTTGTAGATCTTCTGCGTCGGGAACATCGAGTCCATGCCGAACGTGCGTGCCTCGTCCGGGATGATCGGCACGAGCCGCGGCCCGATCTCCTTGTCCTTCGCGAGGTCGCGGACGAGCCGGACGAACGCCATGGTGGTGGCGACCTCCTGCTTGCCGGACCCGCGGCGGATCACGTCGTAGACCTTGTCGCCGGGCAGCACGAGCGCCTTGGACTTGGCGCGCCGCTCCGGCACGAACCCGCCGAGCTGGCGGCGCCGTTCCAGCAGGTACTGGATCTCGGGCGCGTCGTTGCCAGGGTGGAAGTACGGCGGCAGGTACGGGTCCTTCTCCAGCTCGGCGTCCGTCACCGGGATCCGCAGCGAGTCCCGGAAGAGCTTCAGGTCCTCCAGGGTCATCTTCTTCATCTGGTGGGTCGCGTTGCGGCCGGCGAAGTGCGGCCCGAGGCCGTAGCCCTTGATCGTCTTCGCGAGGATGACCGTCGGCTGGCCGTGGTGCTCGACCGCGGCCTGGTAGGCGGCGTAGACCTTGCGGTAGTCGTGGCCGCCGCGCTTGAGGTTCCAGATCTCCTGGTCGGTCATCGGCAGGACCAGGTCCTTGGTGCGCGGGTCCCGGCCGAAGAAGTGCTCACGCACGAACGCGCCGTCGTTGGCCTTGTACGTCTGGTAGTCGCCGTCCGGCGTGGTGTTCATCAGGTTGACCAGGGCGCCGTCGCGGTCGGCGTGCAGCAGCGCGTCCCACTCGCGGCCCCAGATGACCTTGATGACGTTCCAGCCGGCGCCACGGAAGAACGCCTCCAGCTCCTGGATGATCTTGCCGTTGCCGCGGACCGGGCCGTCGAGACGCTGCAGGTTGCAGTTGATGACGAACGTGAGGTTGTCGAGGCCCTCGTTCGCGGCGACCTGGACCAGGCCGCGCGACTCCGGCTCGTCCATCTCCCCGTCGCCGAGGAACGCCCATACTCGCTGGTCAGAGGTGTCCTTGATGCCGCGCGCGTGCAGGTAGCGGTTGAACCGCGCCTGGTAGATCGCGTTCATCGGGCCGAGGCCCATGGAGACCGTCGGGTACTCCCAGAAGTCCGGCATCAGCCGGGGGTGCGGGTAGGACGGCAGGCCCTGGCCGGGGCCGCCGTGCGAGTACTCCTGGCGGAAGCCGTCGAGCTGGTCGGCGGACAGGCGGCCCTCGAGGAACGCCCGCGCGTACATGCCGGGGGAGGCGTGGCCCTGGAAGAAGACCTGGTCACCGCCGCCGGAGTGGTCCTTGCCGCGGAAGAACCAGTTGAAGCCGACCTCGTAGAGCGTCGCCGAGGACGCGTAGGTCGAGATGTGACCGCCGACGCCGACGCCGGGCCGCTGCGCGCGGTGCACGGTCATCGCCGCGTTCCAGCGGATCCACGCTCGGTAGCGGCGTTCCACCTCTTCGTCACCGGGGAACCACGGTTCCCGCTCGGTGGGGATGGTGTTGACGTAGTCGGTGCTGGTCAGCGACGGGACGCCGACTCGCTTCTCCCGTGCTCGCTCGAGCAGCCGAAGCATCAGGTAACGCGCGCGCTGCTGGCCACCGGCGGAGAGCATCGAGTCGAACGACTCGAGCCACTCCGCGGTCTCGTCCGGATCGATATCCGGCAGGTGTGCCGCGAGACCGTCGCGGATGACCCGGACCCGCTCGGGTTGGTTCCTGCTGTTTTCGCTGTTCTGCGTAGCCAAGGGGTCTCCAGTGCCTGCGCTCATGGTGCTAACTCTGCCATCGTTCTCTCGACTCGTGCTCGGGTCATCCCTACCGGCCAGTACGTGCCGGTTTGTGATGGTCCGTCCAGGGCAAACCCGGCGTGGGTGGTTGCGCGGCGGGGCAAGGTCAGTGTTCGCTGTCCCAATACCGATTCGTGGTGGTCGCCACGATGGCGATGAGGAGGAGTGAAAGCCGTGGTCGCCGCGGGAGACGCCGGCAAGGCCGGCGTCGCCGAGAGGCTCGGGATCGAGCCGGGGATGGTCGTCCAGGAACTCGGGTGGGACGAGGACGTCGACGACGGCGCCCGTGCAGCCATCGAGGAACAGATCGGGAGTGATCTGCTGGACGAGGGTGCCGACGAGGTCGTCGACGTCGTGCTGCTGTGGTGGCGCGAGGACGACGGTGACCTGGTGGACGCCCTGATGGACGCGATGGGTCCGCTCGCGGACAACGGTGTGATCTGGGTCCTGACCCCGAAAACCGGCCGCGACGGGCATGTCGAGCCGAGCGAGATCGCCGAGGCGGTGCCGACGGCCGGGCTGGCCCAGACGTCGAACGTCAGCGTCGGCGACGACTGGTCGGCGACCAGACTCGTGTCCCCCAAGTCGGCGAAGACCAAGCGCTGACCTTCGTTACGCTGTGACTCGAACGGGTGACGCGCGGCTTTCTGTCGTCGTGTCGCCTGTGGTCCTGTCGTTCGGAGGAGGCTGCGCGTGGTAGAGGTCGGCTCGAAGGCGCCGGAGTTCACACTCAAGGACTTCAACAACGAGAAGGTGTCGCTTTCGTCTGTTTATGCAGATAAGCCGGTTTTGCTGGTGTTCTACCCGTTCGCGTTCAGCGGGATCTGCACCGGCGAGCTGTGCCAGCTGCGCGACGACTTCTCGTCGTTCGAGGGCGTGCGCGTGCTCGGCGTGTCGGTCGACACCCCGTACAGCCTGAAGGTGTGGGCGGAGCAGGAGGGTTACCAGTTCCCGCTGCTGTCCGACTTCTGGCCGCACGGTGCTGTGGCGCAGGAGTACGGGGTCTTCAACGAGAAGGCGGGCATGGCGAACCGCGGGACCTTCCTGATAGACACGGAGGGTGTCGTACGCTTCGCCGAGGTCAACCAACCGGGCGAAGCACGGGACCAGGAAGCGTGGAAGAAGGCGATCGCCAGCCTTTGATCTGTTCGTTGGTCCGGCGCTGCCTGTTCGGCGCCGACCCAGGGCGTGTAGCTCAGCGGAAGAGCACTCGGCTTACACCCGAGCGGTCGCAGGTTCGAATCCTGTCGCGCCCACCAGATCACCCTATTGTGACTGTCCAAAATGGACAGAAGCTAGTAGATTACTACTTGCAGTTTGCAATATTTGTGCGACAGTCGGGGAAGGGGGAGTGTGTCATCTTGGGCGGCGAGGACGGAGACATGAACTAGTGTCTCACTTATGATCGTTGAATGGATCATTTGATCCTCGCTGTCACCGTCCTGAAGCGTTCGTTTGAGTCAGGACTGCATGCGAGATGTGATCCGCGCGTTTCAACGCCGAGGATTCGGTAGACTGAATCTGGACGGGTACGGGGGCATCCGCTCGATCAACTGGGTAGTGTTCAGATCTGCCCGTTACAGGCGTGTCCCCGTATTCCCGCGTCTTCGGCTACCGCGCGACGTGGAGTAGAGGCTGCGCGCTACTTCAGCTCGAGTCTGATTCCGACCAGGGTGTAGCTGGGGACCTTGTCGGCTCGCCATGCGAACACTCTTCTGCCTTCCTGGTCATGCTGTGTGTCGATTTCCAGTCGAACGTCGGGTTCGGCCGCGCCGACTAGTTCGTACAGGGCGTCGCGACCGGCGGGAAGTACGACGCTGTAGTCAACGTGTTGTATTTCGAGTAGGGGTGAGGTTCGAAATGAGAACTCTTCGGATTCGCCGCGGATCAGCGGAAGGCACTTCGCAGGCCAGAAGCGCACTACTTCGAAGAAAATCTCCTCGCCGCGTTTGATCGGGTGATGTAGGTGGAGGATGGAGGTCATCTTTTCAATAGTGGGCCAGGAGGTCGTAACATTCCATCGAGGACCTGACACTCCGTTGACGGTGAGGCCGCGAGCGAGGATTCTCACTTGACGTCGGTACCGCTCTGGCTGTTCCCACCTGCTGCCGGCCTTTAGGCGAATGAAATACACTCGTTCTCTGAGTGCGATCGCCTTGAGCGTCAAAATCTCTCGCACGTCGCCGTTCGAGTCGACGGACACCTTCTGTTTCCATGTCTCGATGGAAACGAGCGGCTCGGGGCTGCGATCGATCACGAAGTTGCAGTAGCGGGCGAGTAGCAGTCGATGGGTGTCGTTCGTCCGTTTCAGGCGTCGTCGGTCGGCGACCAGTAGTAACATGGTCGATATTGCGAACACGATGACGGCGACAAATGCCCCGGTTCTGATGGCTTGGCTGCCGAAGATTGTGCCCAGTAGACCGGCAAATGCCATCAATCCAACCATTGCCTTCAGTACGGCTGAGGGCTCTTCGCGGGAGATGTAAGAATCGAGCCAGGCGATGAATCCTTTGAACATGTCTCTCGTCCCCAGGCGGTTGATGAGAGGGTGATGTTCAAGCGTAGTTTCTGTACCGCAAATGTCTCCAGTGTGTTCGTTTGTTACGTGACTGCTCGTTGTGCGATATGTAGACTCGCTACGTGAGGCCTGACGTTTTGCGGGGGCACCTGGACGGGATGATCCTGGCGGTGCTCGAGGACGAGCCGCTGCATGGGTATGCCGTGATGGAGGCGTTGCAGCGGCGTAGTGGTGGGGCGCTCGACCTGCCCACCGGCACCCTCTACCCCGCGCTTCGGCGGCTGGAGCGGGCCGGCTACCTGCGTAGTGAGTGGAGCACGGTCGCTGGTCGGCGGCGGCGTACCTACCAGCTCACGGCTGCTGGGAAGCGGATGTTGGCCGATGAGCGGAGTGAGTGGCAGGCGTTCGCCGCGTTAGTTGATGGGGTGTTGCGGCCTGCTCAGTAGGCAGCGGCGGGCGGATCGTGTTACCCAGGCCGCCGGGGTCAGGACGAATGCGACTGTCCACAGCAGAGTTACGTATCCACCCGTCAGGGCGGTGAGAGTCAGGCTGGCTGTCGCCAGTGTTGCCGAGACTCCGAGCGCGCCGAAACCTGTTGCTCTGGCTAGCTTTTCTCGTATCGTCGGGCGGCGGAGCGCGTAGCGGTAGGACAGGACCGCCAGTAGCGACAGCAGGATGACTGCCCCGCCGATGTTTTCGACGATGGTGTCTGCCAGTTGGTGGTGGGTCGGGTTGTCGTACAGTCGGGCGAAGGTGGCCCATACGACTGGTTGCGCGGCGGCTAGTGTCAGGGCGGCTGCCGCGGTTCGGTGGCCCTGGGCCAGGTTCAGTTCGGATTGGTATGCGGGGGCTATCTCTTCCACCTGGCCGAAGTCGTTGATTGCTGACTGTTCGGCTGCTTGTTGGGACAGGCCGGCTTGTTCGTACGCCTCTTTCGTGTCCACCAGATGGTCGTGGGCCTCGGCGAGTAGGTCGGCCTTGGCTCGCCGAGGCCCTTGTAGGGCGGCGTTCAGCGCCGTCAGGTAGGTCTCGATCACTCCTGGCAGTGTTGCGCGTCGTGCCTTTGCTGGGATCCGGGAGATCCCCGGATATCTACGGGATGGGGCGGATCCTGGTGTTCTGGAACGACGTCTGCAGCCAGCGGCCGTGTCGTTTGACCAGGACGTTGGTGTTGACGGACAGGGCTTCGTCCGTGCACGTGGTTTCGGTGCCCCACAGGACACAGCCGGTGCGGACGATGATCGCGGTGTCCGGTTCGGTGTAGCGGATCTGTTCGGTCAGCATCAGTAGGCGGGTGTCCTGGAGGTAGGTGTCGAAGTAGTGCTGCATTCGGGACGTGATGTGGTCGCGGCCGTGTAGGTGGTCGCCGTTGAAGGTGACCATGTCGCCGTCGGGGGTGAAGGTTGTTGCCCAAGCGGCCGCATCGCCGTGGGCCCAGGCGTCTTCCTGTTTTTGGCGTAGCTGGTCGAAGGCTGCCTGGTCGCTGCCGTGTGTGGCTGGTGTGGGTGACTCGGCGGCTACGGCGGCTGTCGAGGTGAGTGCGGCGGCTGCGGCCACCAGCGCGGTGAGAGCTGTGCGGCGGAATCCCCTCATGGGCAGGCTCCTATATGTAGACGAGCTATATATAGGCACGCTACTGTGGAGGTGGGGTGTGCGCCAGGTCAGTTCGTGGTGGTGATGATCAGGTCCAGGCCGTGGTCGGGGTGGTAGTTCCACTTGACTTCGTAGGTTGACCACGTCGCTGACTGCATGCCGTCCAGTGCTCTCGTCGACTCCATCTGCGCGAGGACGGCCTGTGGGGCTTCGAGTTCGGCCAGCACGCACAGCACGTCCGCGATGGTGGCCGTGCCGGTGCCGGGTTTCTCGCCGGCCATGTCCACGATCAGGGTGTGGTCTTCGTCGGCCAGGGTGCCTGCGGTGCAGGCCTTGGTCGCGTCCGCCAATGGGCTCGTGACCGGGAACAGGCCGGTGGCCGGGTGGGAGCCGTGCTTTGTGGAGGTGCTCAGGAATACCGCGGCGATGATCGCGCCGATGACGAGCACCCCGGCCGTCACGGCCAGTGGTAGCCACTGGCGACGGTGGTTGGCCTGGTGGGTGGGGTCGTATGTCTGGGTCATTGTTGCTCCGCGAAATGGGGCTGCGGGAATTCGGGCAGCGTGAATTCACCGCGTTCGGCGGTTGGTTTCGGGGGGAATGGGGAGGATGAGGCGTCGGCGACACCGGGCGCGCTGGACGAGACCGTCGCTGGGGACGGTCTGTGTGCGGAAGGTTGTCGTTCAGGGCGCGGATGTCGCCGGCGCCTCGCTCCTCTGTGTTCCTACGCGAGGGGGATCGCCTGTTTGTGACTCTCTGTTACAGCGGTTGGGGTGTTGTCACCCAGGTGAGTGATGTGGCGAGGCACGTTGGGGAGGGGCACGTGGTGAAGGCGGCGGGGAAGAGGACGGCGAGGAAGAGGACGGCGAGGAAGTGGGCTGGGGAGAGGGATTGCGGGAGAGGACCGCGGGAGAGTCGGGGAGGAAGCCCGGGGGGAAGGCCGAGGAAGAAGACCGCGGCAGAGCCGGGGAAGGAGCCCGGGGCGAAGGCCGAGGAAGAAGACCGCGGGAGAAAGTCGCGGGAGAAGGTCGGGAAGAGGCCTGAGGGATAGGCCGAGGGGGAGGGTTGCGGGAGAAGGCCGCGGGAAAGGACTGGGGAGGAGCGGGTCCGGGTGGGGCGGGGATGAGGCTGCCCCACCCGGACTGGACGGTGCGCTGGGGCTGGACGGTGCGCTGGGGCTGGACGGTGCGCTGGGGCTGGACGGTGCGCTGGGGCTGGACGGTGCGTTATCCCTCGAGTTCGAGGGCGGGTTCTGGGGTGACGGCCGCAGGTGTCGGGGTGGCCTCCACGGGGGCCGGTGTTACCGCGGGCACCTCGGTCGCCTGCTGCTTTGCCTTGCGGCGCTTGCGGACCACGATCATGACGACCACGGCCAGGGCCAGGGCGCCGATGATGACCGCGCCGCCTATGCCCATTGCGGACTCGACGCGTTCTGCTGCCTCGCCCAGGGCGGCGCCCAGGGAGATGTGGAGGGCCGACCAGCACGCGGCGCCCGCCAGCACTGCCGGCAAGAACTTGCGGTACGGCAGTTGGGACGTGCCCGCCGCCGCAGGGGTCAGTGTCCTTACCACCGGGAGGAAGCGGGCGAAGAACACTGCCCAGGCCCCCCGTTTGCGCAGGATCCCGGTGGCCTTGTCCCAGCCGTCCACACCGTACTTCCGGATCAGCTTTGTCTCGCGTAGGCCTGGGCCGAACCGGCGGCCGATGGCGTACCCGATCGAGTCACCGATTCCGGCGCACACCGTCACTATCAGCCACAGCAACAGGCCCTTCGGGAAATCAGTCACCAGGACCGCGGACGCCAGCAGCAGACCGCCCTCACCCGGTGCGATGAAGCCGAGGCCCACCGTGCACTCGGCCAGCACCAGCCCCCCGGTGGCCGCGTACATCGCCGGTGCCGGCAGGTCACGCAACCACTCCAGTACATCGGTCAACAGCGCCACGATCTGCTCCCCTCAGATGATTTCCGCGGCAAGTCTGGCAGTAGGACCGAGGAAATCACATCCGGGTTCCCCCTGGCATCAAACCCAGGTCTGAATTAGGGGGTCCTACTGAGGACGGAGCTGATCTCCTGGTGGGCGGGGCCCGCCTCGGCCAGGTGGGACATCCCCGCAGGCAGGGTCTCGCCGCGGTGGGACATGGCCTGCGCGTACAGGCGACCGGCCCGGTAGGACGACCGGACCAGCGGGCCCGCCATGACGCCGGCGAAACCGATGGCCTCCGCCGCCTCCTTGTGCGCCAGGAACTCCTCCGGCTTCACCCACCGGTCGACCGGGTGGTGCCGCAGCGACGGGCGCAGGTACTGGGTGATCGTGATGATGTCGCAGCCGGCGTCGTGCAGGTCCCGCAGCGCCGCGACGACCTCGTCGGCGGTCTCGCCCATGCCCAGGATCAGGTTCGACTTCGTGACCAGGCCGAACTCCCGCGCCCGGGTGATCACCTCGAGCGACCGCTCGTACCGGAACGCCGGGCGGATGCGCTTGAAGATCCGCGGCACGGTCTCCAGGTTGTGCGCCAGCACCTCGGGACGTGCGCCGAACACCTCGGCCAGCTGGTCGGCGTCGGCGTTGAAGTCGGGGATCAGCAGCTCGACGCCCGTGCCGGGGTTCAGGGCGTGGATCTGCCGGACGGTCTCCGCGTACAGCCAGGCGCCTCCGTCCTCCAGGTCGTCGCGGGCCACGCCCGTGACCGTGGCGTAGCGCAGGCCCATGGCCTGGACCGACTCCGCCACCTTGCGCGGCTCGTCGCGGTCCAGCTCGGCCGGGCGGCCGGTGTCGATCTGGCAGAAGTCACACCGCCGGGTGCACTGCTCGCCGCCGATGAGGAACGTCGCCTCGCGGTCCTCCCAGCACTCGTAGATGTTGGGACAACCGGCCTCCTCACACACCGTGTGCAGGCCCTCGCGGCGCACCAGGCCCTTCAGCTCGGTGTACTCGGGCCCCATCTTGGCGCGCGTCCTGATCCAGGACGGCTTCTTCTCGATCGGCGTCTGGCTGTTGCGTACCTCTAGACGCAGCAGCTTTCGCCCCTCCGGAGCGATCGTCACGCCGTTCAGGTTACGCCACTTGACCGGGCCCGATCCGTCCCGTTAGACACGGGCCACCCTGCTATGTACGGAGGCAGTTCGTGCACGTCAAACGAAGAGTTCTCCTCGCGGTCGCGACCGTCGCACTGGCCGTGACATCGATCACCGCGACCCCGGCCGTCGCCGTGCCGGGCACTCACCGCAACGCCGACCGGGACTTCGGCAACGGCCCCGAACGCAACGAGGTCGCCGCGAGCGACCCGGTCGTCGCCCGCCGCGCCGGGCCCGCCGGCGAGAACAAGGTCCGCACCCACCAGGGCTACCCGCGCCAGACCGAGCTGCGGGTCTACCCCGAGGACGCGACCGACAAGTCGATCAAGCTGGACCTCACGCCCTACCACGCCATCGCACCCCGGCTGAACGCGCTGCAGGACCGCAGCAACCGGGTCTCCGTCGAGGTCGTCGGCCAGTCCGGGCTCGGCCGCGACCTGTACCTCGTCACCCTGACCGCACCCGAACGACCGTCCGAGACCCGCCAGCAGGACGCCTGGCGCGAGCTGATCGAGAACGACCCGGCCCGCGCCGCCCGCGACCACCGGCTCGACCGCGACTACAAGGCGCCGGTGTGGATCAACAACAACATCCACGGCAACGAGTGGGAGGGCACCGACGCCGCGCTGCGGCAGATCGAGTACCTGGCCACCACGAACGACCCGGGCGTCCGGCGGCTCCTCCAGCACAGCCGGGTCTACTTCAACGTCACCGCGAACCCCGACGGCCGGGTCGCCGGGGTTCGCCAGAACTCCAACGGGTTCGACCTCAACCGCGACTTCGTCACGAACTCCCAGCCCGAGAACGTCGCGATGCGGGACATGATCGAGGACACCCAGCCGGTGATCACGCTGGACGAGCACGGATACGCCGACGGCACGCTCATCGAGCCGACCACCCCGCCGCACGGCCAGAACTACGACTTCGACCTCTACATCAGGCACGGCTACGCCAACGGCCTGGAGATGGAGGCCGCGGTCAAGGCGCTCGGCTACCCAGAGGCGCAGGACGTCGTCGTGCCGTTCCGCGACTGGGCGCCGGGCGAGTGGGACGGCTGGCCGCCGATCTTCACCGCGCAGTACGCGATGTACCACGGCGCCGTGTCCTACACCGTCGAGATTCCCCTGCAGGTCAACAACAACGCCTACAACACGCTGCCCGTCGAGGAGCTGCGGCGGCGCGCGGCCATCAACACGGACGTGTCCCAGGCGACGATGCGGACGACGCTGTCCTACGTCGGCACGCACCGGGAGGAGCTGGTCGACAACCAGATCGAGATCTTCCGGCGCGGCGCGGCCGGTGAGCCCCAGCGGTACATCCCGGACGGGTTCGTGCCGGGCTTCGGGCCGGAGGACCGGTTCACCACCACCTTCCCGCGTGCGTACGTCATCCCGGCCGGGCCGGCCCAGCGCTCGGCGGTCGCGGCGGCGCGGCTGGTGGACCAGCTCGTGGCGCACGACGTGCGGGTCAGGCAGGCCACGCGGCCGTTCACGCTGGGTGGTCGCGCGTACCCGGCCGGGTCGTACGTGGTGGACCTGCACCAACCGAAGCGCGGGCTCGCCAACGCGATGCTGGAGGCGGGCAAGGACCTCTCCAACGACGCGCCGCAGATGTACGACATCGCCGGGTGGAGCCACCGCCTGCTGTGGGGTGCCTCCGTGGACATCGTCCGGAACGGGCAGGTCAGGGTGCCGAGCTTCGACGTCGTGGCGGCCGCGCCGACCGGGGGCGTCGACGCGGCGCCAGGGCGTGACCTGGCCCTGCGGGTCGTTGACGGCAAGGACGCGAGTGCGGTCAACGACCTGCTCGGCCGGGGCCTGTCGCTGCGGCGGCTCGCGGACGGGACGGTCGTCGTGCCGGCCGCCGACCGGCAGGCGGCGCGGGAGGTCGCGGACCGGTACGGCGTGCGGTTCACGGCGGCTGCCGGGGCCGGCGGCAGTCCGCTGCGCCGGGTGACCGTCGCGGCGGCCGTGTCGGCGGACGAGCTGTTCGCCCTGCGGGAGATGGGCTTCGACGTCCGGCCGGTGTCGACGGCCGCGTTGAACGCCGGGTTCGACCTGACACGGGTGGACGTGCTCGTGGTGTCGTCCGGGCTCCGGTACGACCAGCTGCGGCCGGCGGCGAAGGCGCAGGTCGACGCGTTGTTCACGCGGGGCGGCGTGGTCACGCGCGGTGCGACGGGGTCGCGGTTCAACGCCGACGCGGCGTTGCTGCCGGTGACGGCCGTGCCCGGCCGGGGTGACGCCAACGGAGTGGTGGCCCTCGACAACGCGTCCGCGTCCGTACTGGCCGGGTCCACACCGACATCGTTCGTGTACTCACCCCAGTGGTTCACCAACCTCGGCGCCGGGGTGCGGGTCGAGCAGCGGTTCGGGCCGGGGAACCCGCTGGTCGCCGGCCACTGGTTGCCGAACGAGGATGGTTCTGGCGGCCCGACCGCGGCGGCCGGGCAGGCGGCCGTGGTGTCGGGTGTGTCGGCGGCGGGGGCACGGGTGCTGATGTTCGGCACCGAGCCGCTGTTCCGGGCACACCCGAAGGGCATGTACGCGCAGGTGGCGGCGGCGATCTACTGGGGCGCGACCCGGTAGCCGGCCCAATGCCCTGAAGGACCCCTTCGAGACGTTGAACGTCCCGAAGGGGTCCTTCAGGGCACGGCGGCGCGGCGGGGTGGGGTGGAGCCGGGGCCGCCGGGTTGGGCGCCACGCAGGCGGACGTGGGGTGGGTAGCCCAGGGACAGCATCATCTGGACGTCGTCGAAGCGGTCGTCGCCGACGACGATGCGGTTCGGGAGCCGGCCCCACTCGCGGAAGCCCAGCTCCTCGTACAGCTGGATCGTGCCGTGGTTGTTGCCGCGCACGCCGAGGGTGAGCAGCTCGAGGTCCGTCCGCCTGGCGTCCTCGATCAGGGCGGACACCACGCGCCTGCCGAGGCCGCGACCGCGGGCGGACGGGTGGGCCATCACCTTGCCGATCACCGCGGTGTGGCGGAACACCCGCGGCTTCTCCCGCCGCCACGTGCCCATGGCCTCGACGACGCCGTCGACCGTGGCGAGCACGAGGGCGCCGTCGCCGGTCCGGACGTCGGCCAGGACGTCGTCCAGCCAGTCGTCGACCTCGGCCTGGGGCGGCGGGGACAGGTAGCCGACCGCGCCACCGGCGGCCACCACGTCGTGCAGCACGCGGTGAACGGCTTCGCGCAGGTCGGCAGGGGCTTCGGTGGGCCAGAGAAGATCGCTCACACAGGCATTCTGCGCATGCCGTTCATGACGGTGGTAATGGTTTTCGTCACGTCCGCCGCCGCCTTCTTCGGGTCGGGTGAGCCGGCGATGACCTCCGCGCCGGCGGACAGTGAGCCGAACAGGATGCGTGCGGTCACCTCGACCGGCAGCGGCTCGATCTCACCGGCGTCGACCAGCGACTCGACGGTGGCGCGGACCAGGCCGTAGCTGAAGTGCTCCTCGGCTTCGCGCCAGCGTTCCCAGCCCATCACGACCGGCGCCTCGTGGATGACGATCCGCTGGTAGGACGGGTCGAGGCAGACGCTGACGTACGCCTGGATGCCGGCCATGGCCCGGTCCCAGGCCGTGCCGTCCCCGTCGACCGCGACGGCCAGCCGCCCGATCGCGGCGGTCTCGACGGCGTCGAACGCGGCCTCGAACAGTGCCTGCTTGCCGCTGAAGTGGTGGTAGAGCGCGCCCTTGGTGACGCGTGCCCGCTTCACGATCGCGTCGAGCGAGGTGGCGGCGTAGCCCCGCTTCGTGAACAGGTCCAGGGCCGAGTCGACCAGCGCCTGCCTGGTGGACTCGGTGTAGTCGACGCGCCTCGACCGCATTGTCACCACGCTCACAACCGTACGACACATAGGAGCCACATACCGGTGGTACGTTGACCTTGTTCGACCATACCAACGGTATGTACAAGACCGACGGTATGACCGGAATCACGGCAGGGGAAATGACCATGGGGTGGCAAGACTTCTACCGCCGCAGGGACGAGCTGAACGCCGTTGTCGAGCAGGGGGAGCTCCGTACCTCCGACGTCTTCCCGGACGAGGGTGCACTGCTGCTCGCGCTCCACCACCGGTGGGCCCAGCGCCTGTCCGCGCGGGTCGAGCAGGCCGAGCTGTCGGACGGCGACCAGGTCGACGCGGTCGGCGAGGCCTGGCGACGGACGGCGGCGGACAACACCGCGTTGCGGGCGCTGCTGGACGCGTATGCGGACGAGCCGGCGCTGCGGCCGCTGATCGAGGCGGAGCACCGCATGCTGGCGCGCGCCGCCGGCCTGACCGAGGCGGGCGACTCGGCGGACGAGGAGGCGTCGATCGGCGTCGCGTTCGTCGCGCTGCAGAGGTCCGCGCCGTCGCGGCGGAACCCGGTGGAGCGCCTGCTCCGCCGGCTGGTGCCGTCGGCCTGACACGCCCTGAAGGACCCCTTCAGGGCGTTGAACGTCTCGAAGGGGTCCTTCAGGGCATGGGGGCGGGCAGGCGGGGCGGCGGGGTCGGGTCAGCGCTGGGCCAGCTCGAAGTTGACGCCCGGGCTGGTCGGGGTCCAGCGGGGGAGCCAGCGGTCCGCGACCGGGAGCGAGCCCTCCAGGGCCTGGAGCACGTACTTCTCGGCGAGCGGAGCCACCTCGGCGACCGTCACGTTGCGGCCCAGTTCGGCGGACAGGGACGTCACGCCCGCGTCGCGGATGCCGCACGGGATGATGCGTTCGAAGGCGGACAGGTCGGCGTCGCAGTTGAGTTCGAAGCCGTGCATGGTCACGCCGCGTTGGACGCGGATGCCGATGGCGGCGATCTTGCGTTCCCGGCGATGGTCGTCGGCCGGGAGCCAGACGCCGCTGCGGCCCTCGACGCGGCCGGTGACCAGGCCCAGCGAGTCGCACACCGCGATGAGGGCTTCCTCGATGCGGCGGACGTACTGGACCACGTCGACCGGGTCCGCGAGCTTCACGATCGGGTAACCGACCAGCTGACCGGGGCCGTGCCAGGTGATCTTGCCGCCGCGGTCGACGTCCACGACGGGGGTGCCGTCGTCGGGGTGCTCCTCCGGCTCGGTGCGCTTGCCCGCCGTGTACACGGACGGGTGTTCCAGCAGCAGCAACGTGTCCCGGCCGGTCTCGTCGGCGCGGGCGGTCGCCAGCTCGCGTTGCAGCTCCCACGCCTCGATGTAGTCGATCGTGCCGAGCTCACGTACCTCCACAGCAGCGCTGGACGCGCGACAGGAACTCACCCGTCCGACCCTACGCCGTCCACTCGCGACAGAGTAGAGCGCTACGTGAGCAGCGACGACAGGGTCTCGTCCAGCTCGGGGTGGCGGAAGTCGAAACCGTTGTCGGTCAACACGTTCGGCACCATGCGCTGGCTGTAGAGCGTCTCGCCGTCCGCGTCGCCGATCGCCAGTTTCAGCAGCGGTGCGGGGGCGAACCACGGCGCGGGGCGGCGCGCGGCGCGGCCGAACGCGGCGGTGAACTCCGCGTTGGTCACCGGGTTGGGGGAGCACACGTTCACCGGGCCGGCGATCGTGTCGTGCTCGATGAGGTACCGCATCGCCGCCACCTGGTCGGCGACGTGGATCCACGGCATGTACTGCCGCCCGCTGCCGAGCCGCCCGCCCAGCCCCAGCTTGAACAGCGGCTTGAGCATCCCCATCAGCCCGCCGCGCCGCGCGAGCACGTGCCCGGTGCGCAGCCGCACCACCCGCGCGCCGGCGTCCGCGGCCCGCTGGGTGGCGGACTCCCAGGTCTGCACCAGGTCGGCGAGGAACCCCGTGCCGCGGGGCGCGGACTCGGCCACGACCTCGTCGCCCTTGTCGCCGTAGTAACCGGCCGCGGACGCGTTCACCAGCAGGGGGATGCCCTGCTCGGCGACGGCCGCGGCCAGCACCTCGGTCGGCTCGGCCCGGCTGTTCACCAGCAGCTGCCGGCGCGCGTGGCTCCAGCGGCCGCCCGCGATGGGCGCGCCGCACAGGTTGACCACGGCGTCCGCGCCGGCCAACGCACCGTCGTCGATGCGGCCGGCCGGCGGGTCCCAGCCACGCTCGTCGGCGGCGGACGGGGTGCGCCGGACCAGCCGCAGCACCTCGTGACCGCCGGCGCGCAGCTCGCCGGTGAGTGCGGACCCGATCAGGCCGGACGCGCCGGCGACCACGATTATCACGGACCGCTCCTCGCAGGCTCCGAGCGGCCGTTCGGGTCTCCCAGCGTCATCGGTTCGCTCCGCAAGCTCCGCTCACAGCCCGAGTTCGCCCTCGAAGTTGCCTTCCTGGAGGCGGTTCTTGACGGTCGTCAGGAACCGGCCCGCGTCCGCGCCGTCCACCAGGCGGTGGTCGTAGGTCAGCGCGAGGTAGATCATCGACCGGATGGCGATCGTGTCGTTGCCGTCCGCGTCGGTGACCACGACCGGCCGCTTCACGACCAGGCCGACGCCCAGGATGGCGACCTGCGGCAGCTGGATGATCGGGGTGTCCCACAGGGCACCCTGGCTGCCCAGGTTGGTCAGGTTGAACGTGGCGCCGAACAGCTCGTCGGGCGTGATCTTGTTCGCCCGCGTGCGCTCGGCGACGTCCGCGATCTTGTGCGCCAGACCGGCGACGCTCAGGTCGCCCGCGTTGTGGATGGCTGGCGTCAGCAGGCCACGCTCGGTGTCCACCGCGATGCCGAGGTGCTCGGCGCCGTGGTAGGTCACCTCCTTGGTCTCCTCGTTGATCGACGCGTTCAGCTTCGGGTGCTGCTTGAGCGCCTCGACGGTGGCCTTGGCGAAGAACGGCAGGAACGTCAGCTTGACGCCCTCGCGTGCCTCGAACGCCGTCTTGGCCCGGGACCGCAGCTTGGCGATCTTGGTCACGTCGACCTCGACCACCTGGGTGAGCTGCGCGGCCGTCTGCAGCGACTCGACCATGCGCCGCGCGACGGTCTGGCGCAGGCGGCTCATCTTCTCGGTCTTGCCACGCAGCTCGGCGGCCGGCGCGGCCGCGGGGGCCGACTTGGCCGCCGGCGCGGCGGGTGCGGGGGCCGGCTTCCTGGCGGCCTCGGCCGCGGCGAGCACGTCCTGCTTGCGGATCCGGCCGCCGACGCCGCTGCCCTTCACCGTCGACAGGTCGACGTCGTTCTCTGCGGCGAGCTTGCGCACCAGCGGCGTGACGTACGGGCCGTCCCCACGCGCGCCGTTGCCGGTGGACGCGGCGGCCGGGGCCGGCTTCGGCGCGGGCGCCTGGGCCGCGGGCTTGGGTTCCGGCTTGGGTTCCGGCTTCGGCTCCGGCTTGGCCTCCTGCTTCGGCTCGGGCTCGGGTTCCGGCTCGGGCTTCGGAGCCGGCTTCGGGGCTTCCTTGGCGGGGGCCGCGCTGCCGGAACCGACGACCGCGAGCTGGCCGCCGACCTCGACGGTCTCGTCCTCACCCGCGGTGATCTCCAGCAGCGTGCCGGCGACCGGCGAGGGGATCTCGGTGTCGACCTTGTCCGTGGACACCTCGAGCAACGGCTCGTCGACCTCCACGGTGTCACCGACCTGCTTGAGCCAGCGGGTCACGGTGCCCTCGGTCACGCTCTCGCCGAGCGCCGGCATGTTCACCGGCGTGCCCTCACCGGAACCGCCGGAACCGCCGGACTCACCGGCGTCACCGGACTCCTCGGCCTGCGCCGGCTCCGGCTCCTGCTCCTCCTGCGGTTCGGGCTCCGGCTCCGGCTCGGGCTCGGCCTGCTCCTCGGCGGCCGGCGCGGAACCGCCGGAGCCACCCGAGTCACCCGGGTCCTCGGCCGAGTCGCCGATGACCGCCAGCTCGGCGCCGACCTCGACCGTCTCGTCCTCCTCGGCGACGATCTTCTGCAGCACGCCGGCCGCCGGCGACGGGATCTCGGTGTCGACCTTGTCCGTGGACACCTCGAGCAACGGCTCGTCGACCTCTACGGTGTCGCCCACCTGCTTCAGCCACCGGGTCACGGTGCCTTCGGTGACACTCTCCCCGAGTGCCGGCATCTGGACGGAGAACGCCATGGTTTCGCTGACTCCCTTTGAACTTATTTCGGCTCAGCCGTGCACGTGCAGCGGCTTGCCGGCCAGGGCGAGGAACGCCTCGCCCAGCGCCTCGGTCTGGGTGGGGTGGGCATGGATGAGCGGCGCCACGTCCTCGGGGTAAGCCTCCCAGTTGTAGATCAACTGCGCCTCACCGACGAGCTCGCCGACCCGCTCGCCGACCATCGTGATACCCACCACGGGGCCGTCGGGCGCCTTGACGAGCTTCACGCCGCCGGATGTCCTGAGGATCTGGCTCTTGCCGTTGCCGCTCAGTGCGTACGTGTAGGTGTCCGCACCGCCGAACTTCTCCTTCGCCTGCGCCTCGGTGAGCCCCACGGACGCCACCTCCGGCTTGCAGTAGGTGACGCGCGGGATGCCGGCCTCCTCGACCGGGCGCGGGCTCAGCCCCGCGATCTCCTCGGCGACGAAGATGCCGTGCTGGAAGCCGCGGTGCGCGAGCTGCAGGCCCGGCACCAGGTCACCCACGGCGAAGACGCCCGCCAGGTTGGTGCGCAGCCGGTCGTCGGTGAGCACGAACCCGCGCTCCATGGTGACGCCGGCCTCCTCGTAGCCGTGGCCCGCGCTGTTGGGCCCCCGGCCGACCGCGACGAGCAGCGTCTCGGCCTCGATCTCCTCGCCGGACTCCAGCGAGACGGTCACGCCAGTCTCATTCTGAGACGCACCCGTGAACCTCACCCCGGTCTTGTACTTGATCCCGCGCTTGCGGAAGGCCCGCTCCAGCTGCTTGGACGCCCACTCGTCCTCGAGCGGCACCAGGCGGGGCAGGGCCTCGACGATCGTGACGTCCGCGCCGAACGACGCCCAGACGCTCGCGAACTCGACCCCGATCACGCCGCCCCCGAGCACCACCACGCTGCCCGGCACGTAGTCGAGGTGCACGGCCTGGTCGCTGGTGATGATCCGGCCGCCGATCTCCAGGCCGGGCAGCGTCTTGGCGTACGAGCCGGTGGCGAGCACCACGTTCTTGCCCGTGTAGGTCTGCCCGTCCACCTCGACGGCGTTCGGCGCCCGGAACGTGCCCTGGCCCGCGACCACGGTCACCTTGTTGGCCTTGGCGAGCCCCTGCAACCCCTTGTACAGGCCGGCGACGACACCGTCCTTGTAGGAGTTGACGCCGGCGATGTCGACGCCCTCCAGGGAGGACTTGATCCCGAACTGGTCGCCTTCACGCGCCAGGTCGGCCACCTCGGCCGCGTGCAGCAGTGCCTTCGTGGGGATGCAGCCGCGGTGCAGGCAGGTGCCGCCCAGCTTGTCCTTCTCGACCAGGATCACGGACAGGCCAAGGCCGGCGGCGCGGAACGCGCACGCGTAGCCGCCGGAGCCGCCGCCCAGGATCACGAGGTCAGCGGAGGTATCGGTCACGGGATCTCCTGTGTTTCGTCGCCACCACACATCATCTTGTCACTACGTGCGGCAGGCTTGCGAGGTGGCCGGACAGGCACAATGAAAGGGACAAAGTTCTCGCTATCGGAGGTAGGCGCCGTGGGGTTGTTCCGGCGGAAGAGTGGGCAGGGGCAGATGCGGTCCGCCAGCAAGGCCGACACCTCGCATCTGGACGAGTGGGCGTCCGCGCGCCAGGGGGTCGAGGCGTACGTCGAGCCACGCACGAACGTGACGGAAACCACCGTTCTCCTCGTGGCGCACGACGGTGAGTGGACGAGGCGGCGCATAGCCAACTTCGAGGCGGCGCGCGACTTCGCCCGGAAGCGGTCCATGCCCCTGTACGAGGTCGAGCGGGTGGGCTACCCGAAGCGGATGCGGGAGTACCAGGAGCGGCAGAAGCGCGAGCGGGACTCACGATAAGAGCCGTTACCGGTTCCATCGTCCGATTCGGACACCCGCCGGCCTGCGCGTAGTTAGTAAAGTCGGTTTTCGGTCTCCCCAAGGCCTCCATGGTCTGACAAGCTGTGGTCCCGCGATTCCACTACGTATTGGCGAGGACCATGTGAGCGTTACTGCTGTCGTCGACTTCGGCAGTTCGCACACCGTCACCGTGGTGCACGTGCGCGGTGGGGTGCCCCGGGTGGTCAATGTGGACGGAGAGCCCTACCTACCGTCCGCGGTGTTCCTCACCGGTGACGACTCGCTCGTCGTCGGGCACGACGCCCTGCAGATGGCCGCCGTCGACCCGTCCCGGCTGGAGAGCCGGGCGAAGGCACGCATCGCCGAGCGCGAGGTGCTGCTCGGCAACACCGTCGTGCCCGTGCCGACGGTCGTGCTCGCGATCCTCGTCCGCGCGGTGAAGGCCGCGGCCGTCGTCGTGAGCGCGCCCGTCGACCACCTCGTGCTGACCCACCCCGCGAGCTGGAACCAGGACCAGCGCGCCGGCCTGCTGGCCGCGGCCGAGGACCTGGCGCCGCAGATCAGCACGATCGTCGAACCGGTCGGCGCCGGCGTGTGGTTCGCCACCCGCGGCCAGCTCGGCGTCGACGGGTCCGACCGGTTCCCGCTCGGGGCCGTGCTCGGCGTGCTCGACATCGGCGGCGGCACCACCGACGTCGCCGTGGTGCGCCGCGAGGCGGCCGGGATCGTCGTGATCGGCCACGCGTCCATTCCGGACCTCGGTGGCGGCGACTTCGACCAGCGGATCATCGACTACCTGCGGGACACCGTGCCCGGCCTCGCCGAGGTGCTCGTGGACGTGTCCGCGCCGGGGCGGGTCAGCCTCGTGCAGCTGCGCGAGCTCGTCGCGTTCCGGCGGGAGGTGCGGCGGGCCAAGGAGCTGCTGTCCCGGCACGAGCAGGTCGAGCTGCGGCTGCCCGGTGGGCTGCCCGGCGCCACGCTCACGCGGGCCGACCTGGAGCGGGTGCTGCACCGCGACCTCGACCGGATCGCCGCGTTCACGCTGCGCACGATCCTGCGGTCCGGGATCGAGGCGTACGAGCTGACCGCGCTCCAGCTCACCGGCGGGTCCACCCGGATCCCACTGCTGGCGCGGCTGCTCGCCGAGGTCATCCCGACCAACATCCAGCTGGACGACCAGCCGGAGGCGGTCGTCGCGCTCGGCGCGTGCGCGGTCGCGGTGTCGCACGACGAGCCGCAGCAGCCGCGGGACATGCCGGTCGCGCCGCCGCCCACCAAGCCGGGGCCGCGGCCGCGCCGCCGCCGGCACTCCGAACCGCCGCAGCTGCCTCGCTCGCTCGGCGCGCTGCTCGTCGCGATGGCGCTCGCGTTCATCGCGGTCGGCTACGGCATCGTCCTGCGGCCGGCCGACGCGGTCACCGGCGCCGCGCTCGCGGCCACCGAGCGGTTCTCCCTGCCACCCGCGTCGGTCGGCGCGGCCGTCACCCGCGGCGGGGAGCCGAACGCCGGGCTGGTCACGGGCAGGCTGGGCTCGCCGGTGCGGGTGTTCGACGGGGACCTCGACGTCGACTGGACCGTGCACCGCGTCAAGGACCCGGCCGACACCGACCTGGTCAAGGCCGGTGCGCCGGCCCCACCCGCGGAGATGCGCTGGGTGCTCGTCGACATGACGATCAAGGCGCGGGCCGACGCCGTGACGCCGTACTACCTGCGGGACACCTTCCTGACCGACGACCGCGGGCTGCTGATCCCACCCGTCCGGGACGTGCCGCTGCCCTGCCAGACCGAGACCCCCGCCGCCCTGCAGGCCGGGCAGAGCGTGCGGCAGTGCATGGCGTTCGCCGTGTCGGTGCGCACGCCCGTGCGCGGGGTCGTGATCAGCAAGCTGTCCGACGGGCAGCAGACCGGCGCCATCGTGCCGATCGACGGCAGGGCGCCCGTCGGCGGGCCGGTGGTCGCCAGGGCGCTGCCGCTCGGCGTCGTGCGGCCGCTGTGGCTCGGGAACACGGGCGTGCAGGCGGCGATCGTCGACGTGGTGAGCAAGCCGAGCGCGTACGTGGACGAGACGGTCGTCGACCGGCCGGGGCACCGGGCGGTGCTCGTGCGTGCGGTCGTCGAGTCGACGGTCGGGGTGTCGGTGCCGGACCTCGCGGGCCGGCTGCTGCTGCGGGACGACCGGTCGCAGCCGGTGTCCGCGCGCCAGGTGTCGGATGTCAACGGTTGTGCTGTCGGCACGGCCGCCGGGCGGTTTACGGTGTGTGCCGTGTTCGTGGTTCCGGTGCGGATGCCACTCGGTTCGGTGGCGTGGTCGGGTGACGACGCGCGACCGTTCCTGTGGCAGCTGCCATGACCGTGGTGATCGACTTCGGCACGGTGAACACCGTCGGGATGGTCGACGGCCGGCTGGTGACCGTCGACGGTGCGCCGTGGTTGCCGTCGGTCGTGCACTCCGGGGTCGTCGGGGCGGACGCGTCGCTGTTGGGGCGCGGGCAGGAGAGCCGGGACCTGAAGTCCTCCCTCGAGCCGTCGGCGGTGGGGGCGGTGTTCGCGCGGATGCTGTCGGCGGCGCGGGACCAGTTCGGGGAGGTCGGCGAGGTCGTGGTCACCCACCCGGCGGTGTGGCCGCCGTCGCGGGTGGCCGTGCTGGCGCGTGCGGTCGGCGTCCCGGAGGTGCGGACGATCCCCGAACCGGTGGCGCTCGCCGCTCTCGCCGGTGATCCGGTGCTGGTGATCGACGCGGGTGGCGGCACGTGGGACGTGGCCGTGGTGCGCGACGGTGCCGTGCTCGCCGCCGCGGCCGTGCCGGTGGACCTGGACCAGCGGATCGTCGAGCGGGTGCGCCCGTCCCTGACCGAACCGGTCAAGGACGACGCGACGCGGGCGGAGCTGCTCGAGTCCGCCCGGGCGGGCAAGGAGCTGCTGTCCCGCCACGACATCGCGGAGGTCGTCCTGCCGGACCACCGCGCCGTGCGGTTGACCCGCGCGGAGTTCGAACTGCTCATCGCCCCGGACGTCAACCATCTGATGGCCATGGTCAGCGAGGTGACCGCGGACGTCGCGGTGCCCGGGGTCCTGCTGACGGGCGGCTGCAGCCGGATCCCCCTGCTGGCCCTCCGCCTCAGCGCGGCGACGGGCCGGCAGGTGGTCGCCGACCCGGAACCGGAGACGGCGGTGGCGCGGGGTGCGTCAGCCGTTGTCGGCGATGTCGGCCAGTAGGGCGGCCACCGTGCGGACCGGGACGCCGGTGCCGCCCTTCGCGGTGTAGCCCCAGGGGCCGGCGTTGTTGAAGGCCGGGCCGGCGATGTCGAGGTGCACCCACGGCACGTTCTCGGCGACGAACTCACGCAGGAAGATGCCCGCGGCCAGCATGCCGCCCCACCGGTGGCCCGTCACGTTGGCGATGTCCGCGAGCTTCGACTCCAGGTCGCCGCGCAGCTCGTCAGGGAGGGGCATCGGCCAGCCGCCCTCACCGGTTGACCTGGCGATCTGCGCGGTGCGGTCGCGGAGGTCGTCCGAGCCCATGATGCCGGGGGTGCGGCGACCCAGGGCGACCATCTGCGCGCCGGTCAGCGTCGCGATGTTGATCAGGTAGTCCGGGGCGTCCTCGCAGGCACGCACGATGGCGTCGGCCAGGATCAGGCGGCCCTCGGCGTCGGTGTTCAGCACCTCGACCGTCTTGCCGCCGTACATCGTCAGCACGTCGCCGGGGCGGTATGCCGAACCGCTCGGCATGTTCTCGGCCATCGGGACGGTCGCGGTCAGCGACAGCGGGTACTTCAGCTTCGCCGCGAGGACCATGATGGCGACGACGGCCGCGGCGCCGGACATGTCCGAGGTCATCTCGTCCATGGTCGCCGCCGGCTTGATCGAGATGCCGCCGGTGTCGAACGTGATGCCCTTGCCGACCAGGGCGACCTTCTTGCGTGCCTTCGGGCCCTGGTAGGACAGCCGCACGAGCCGCGGCGGCCGGACCGACCCCATGCCGACGCCCAGCACGCCGCCGTAGCCGCCCTTGCGCAGTGCCTTCTCGTCCAGGACCTCGACGTCCAGGCCCGCCTCCCGCGCCAGTGCGGCGGCGCGGTCGGCGAACGACGCCGGGTACAGGTCGTTCGGCGGCGTGTTGATGAAGTCACGGGCCGTGCGCACGGCCTCGGCGATGGCGGTCGCGGCCTTGAGCGTGGCGCGGTGCTCCTTCGCGGTGCCCTCGACCGGCGGCGCGACGTCCACGCGCGCGACCGGCGCGTCGCCCTTCTCCGAGCGGTACTCGGTGAACCGGTACGCGCCGAGCAGGGTGCCCTCGACCGCCGCCTGGAGATCCACAGTGGACAGGGTGGTGACCGCGCGGCCGGTGCCGGCGAGCGCGCGGGCCGCGACGCCCGACGCGCGGCGCACCTGCTCCGCACCCGGTCCGTCACCGTTCGGCCTGCCGAGGCCGGCGGCGACCACGATCCCGGCCGGTATCCGGCCCATGCTCGGGATCTTCACGACCTCGTCCTGCTTGCCGGTGGCCCCGACGGTCCGCAGGATCTCGGCCAGGTTGCCACCGAACGCGGCGTCGACCCGCTCGCTCCCCGGCGCCAGCGTGACGCCCCCCGGATCGCTGTCGGACTGCACGGTGCCGATGATCACCGCGTCGGCGGCGGCCTCGTCTGCCGTGGTGGTGGTCAGTGACAGCTTGGGCGCGGTCAACGAAAGCTCCTGTCGGTTCGAGTTGCTGACGCATGCTAACTACTTGTTTCACCCCTGCCCACCGTCAGGTGGGTGCCCACACGTCTGCGACGGTGATCCTCGTGACCCAACCGCGATCAACCACCGACCGCGTCGCCCGCGGGGTCGTCTCGACCTTCGGCGCCGGACTTTTCCTTGGTCTGACGCCTGCCGCGGCTCTTGCGGGCTGGTGGCTGGTGCCCGGCATGGTGCTCGCCGCGGCCGTTGCGGTCCTTTTCGCACTGTCCACTCAGGATTTCCCGGCGTCCGGGCCCGCGCCACTAGTGGGAATACTGGGAAGGATTGCCGCCGCCGCGGCCGCCGCGACGACCTTCGGCAGGTACGTGCTGCCCGGCCGCCCCGAGTTCGCCGCGGTGGTGCTGGTGGTCGTGGTGGCCGGCCTGGTGCTGGTGGCCCCGCCGCTGCCGGGCGTGGTGGACCGGGTCGCCGCGGTGCTCGTGGTCGGCGTCCTCGTCGTGGTCGCCGTGTCGTGCTTCGCCATCGCGCCGGTGGGCCTCGCCGTGACGCCGCCGGCGGACGCGGCCGGCGCCGACGAGCCGGTCGGGCTGTTCACGTCGGCGTTGTTGCTGTACCTGTGCTTCATCGGGTCACCGAGCGTGGTGCGGCGGGAACGCGTCGCGGTCGTCGGGGTGGTGCTGGTCGTGAGTCTCGCGGTCGCGGTCGGCGTGCTGTGGCAGTTGGGCGGGGAGCGGCTCGCGCTGTCGACCGCGCCGCTGCGGGACGCGCTCGCGGCGGCCGACGCGTCCGGCGTGGACGGGGTGCTGGCGGTCGGTGTGACGGTCGCGTGTGTGTTCGCACTGCGTGGCGTGCTGGGTGACATCCGTGACCTGGCGCCGGTCCGGCCGGCCCACGTGGTCCTGCTCGCGGCCGGGGCCGCGGCGCTCGCCGCCCTGCTGCTCGCGCCCGAGTACATGATCACCGGGGCCGGCGTACTTCTCCTGGGTGAAGCGGGAATCCGGATTCTTGCCGCGCGCCGGGGTAAGGCATAGTAGGACGTCAAACAGTCGAACTGCCGATTCTCTGAACGGCCCGAGGAGAGTTACGGTGCTCACATGACCCAGTCATTCACCAGAACTCCCCATCCGGCGCCGGCGACCCCGGAGCGGATCGCGGAAGTGTTGGCCAACCCGGGTTTCGGGGTGCATTTCACCGACCACATGGTGACCGCACGCTGGAACCGCACCGAAGGTTGGCACGGGGCGACGGTCGAACCGTACCGCCCGATCGAGCTGGACCCCGCGGCCATGGTGCTGCACTACGGCCAGGCGATTTTCGAGGGACTCAAGGCCTACCGCCACACGGACGGGTCCATTCAGTCGTTCCGCCCCGAGGCGAACGCCGAGCGGTTCCGCCGCTCCGCGCGTCGTCTCGCGATGCCCGACCTGCCCGACGAGCTGTTCCTCGGCTCGTTGCGGGAGCTGGTCGCCGTCGACGGGCGGTGGGTGCCGGAGGAGGACGAGGAGTCCCTGTACCTGCGCCCGTTCATGATCTCCACCGAGGTGGGGCTGGGGGTGCGGCCGTCCGCCGAGTACCTCTACCTGCTGATCGCCTCGCCGGCCGGCTCGTACTTCGCGAGCGGGATCAAGCCGGTGAGCGTGTGGCTGTCGACCGAGTACGTGCGGGCCGCGCCCGGCGGGACCGGCGCGGCCAAGTTCGCCGGCAACTACGCGGCGTCACTGGTGGCGCAGGCGCAGGCCGCCGAGCAGGGCTGCGACCAGGTGGTGTGGCTGGACGCGATCGAGCGCCGCTGGGTCGAGGAGATGGGCGGGATGAACCTGTTCTTCGTCTTCGGCTCCGGGGACAGCGCGCGCGTGGTGACGCCCGAGCTGTCCGGCTCGCTGCTGGCCGGCATCACGCGTGACTCGATCCTGACCCTGGCGTCCGAGCTGGGGTACCCGGTCGAGGAGCGGCGGATCTCCACCGAGGAGTGGGAGAAGAAGGTCGAGTCGGGTGAGCTGACCGAGGTCTTCGCCTGCGGGACGGCCGCGGTGATCACGCCGGTCGGCTCCGTGCAGCACGCCGAGGGGTCGTTCACGATCAACGGCGGCCGCTCCGGCGAGGTGTCGATGCGGCTGCGTGGCGCGCTGACCGCGATCCAGCGCGGCACCGCCCCGGACACCCACGGCTGGCTGACGAAGCTCTCCTGAGCGGAGCTTGCGGAGCGAAGCATCGTCAGTTGAGCACGACCAGCACGACAGTGGTGGCGAGCTCGCAGGCGGCGCCGAGGACGTCGCCGGTGATGCCGCCCAGCCGTCGCTGGACGTGCTGGACGAGCAGCAGGACGAGCCCGGTGGCGAGCACGATCGCCACCGGGCCTCGGTAGGGATGGGCGATGTCGGCCAGCGGGGACAGCAGCAGCAGGCCGATCAGCCAGAAGACCGGCGCCGCGAGTGGCTGGGTGCCGGCGACGAGCGCGCCGAGCCCTTCCGGACGCGCCGCCGGCACGCCGTGGCAGCACAGCACGAACGCCACCCGCCCGGTGGCGACGGCGAGGATGACCGCCGGCCAGTGGTAGATGGCCGCGGCCTGCGAGCCGAGCACCAGGATCAGCGCGACGGCCCCGAACGGTCCGACCGGACCTTCCCGCATGATCGCGAGTGCCCGTTCGGGCCCGCGGTAGGAGCCGAGCCCGTCGGCGGTGTCGGCGAGCCCGTCGAGGTGCATGCCACGGGTCGCGAGCGCCAGGAACCCGACGACGAGCAGGCCGGCCAGCAGCCCGCCGACGTCGACGAGGTTCAGCAGGAGCAGCAGCCCCGCGGCCGCACCGCCGAGCACGATCCCCACGAGCGGCGCCGCGGTGATGGCGGCGCCGGCGAGCTGCCGGTCCACGTGCCGGACCGGCACGGGTAGCACGGACAGCCAGGAGAACGCGAGCCGTACCCCGGCGAGCATTACTCGGTCCCTACCGGCTCTTCCTGTTCCGCCGGGGCGTCGGGACCGCTCACGCCCGCGTCCTCGAAGGTGGCCATGTCCAGGAGGACCTGGGCCGCCATCGTGAGCAGGGGGATCGCGGCGGTGGCACCGGAGCCCTCGCCGAGCCGCATGTTCATCTCCAGCAGCGGCGTGAGGTCCAGCTGCTCCAGCACGAGGGTGTGCGCCGGCTCGGTCGACCGGTGACCGGCCACCCACCAGGCCCGCGCACCCGGCGCCAGCTCCTCGGCCAGCAACGCAGCCGCCCCGGACACGACCCCGTCCAGCACGACGGGCGTCCGACGCACGGCCGCCTGGGCGAGGAACGCCGCCATGGCCGCGATGTCCGCGCCGGCCGAGGTCCGCAGCAGCGCCACCGGATCGGCCGTCACCGGCTTGGCCCGGCGAAGCGCGTCCCGGATGGCGGCCGTCTTACGCATCCAGGCCTGGTCGTCGATGCCCGTACCGCGCCCCACGACGGCAACGGGCTCGCTCCCCGTGATGGCCGCGATCAACACGGCGGCCGGCGTGGTGTTGCCGATGCCCATGTCACCGGCGACCAGCAGGTCGGCCCCTTCGTCGACCTCCTCGTCCGCGATGGCCTTACCCGCGGCCAGGGCGGCCTCGACCTCGTCCTCGGTGAGCGCGTCCTCCCGGTCGATGGAGCCGGAGGACTGTCGGACCTTGCGCCCCCCGGCGGAGGTGTCCGCGGCCACGGCCATGTCCACGACCCGCACGGTCGCCCCCGCGACGCCCGCCAGCACGTTGATGGCCGCCCCGCCGGCCTGGAAGTTGGCCACCATCTGCGCGGTGACCTCACTCGGATAGGCCGACACACCGTGCGCGGCCACCCCGTGGTCACCGGCGAAGATGACGATCCGCGGCCGCTGCAGTGGCCGCGGCGGACAGGTGCCCTGACAGGCGGCGAGCCACGTGCCCAGCTCCTCGAGCCGGCCGAGTGAGCCACGGGGCTTGGTCAGCCGCGCGTGCCGTTCCTCCGCCGCCTGCCGTACCTCCTCGTCGGGCGGGCTGACGACATCGAACTCCATTCGGGATCCTCTCAACGCAGTCGCAGTGGGATGCCGGCCACGAGCAGAACCACCTCAGCACACCGTTCCGCGAGAGCGGCGTTGAGCGTGCCGAGCTGGTCGCGGAAGAGCCTGCCAGAACGCGTGGCGGGCACCACGCCGAGGCCGACCTCCGCGGACACCAACACCAACTCCGCCGGACAGTGAGTGACGGCGTCGACCAACCGATCACATTCGCCCCGCACCGAGTCGACCTCGCCCTCCCACGCACCGTGGTCGTCCATCACACCCGTCAACCAGGTCGCAAGGTCGTCGACGATGACCGCCCCGGTCGCCTCACCGAGAAAGGCGGCCAGGTCGGACGGCTCCACAGTGCGCCAACCACCCGGCCGACGAGCAACATGGGCGGCGATCCGCGCCTGCCACTCGGCATCCGCCGGATCGACACGGGCGGTAGCCACATAGGTCGCCTCGTCGGTGGGCAGAAGACCTTCCGCATGCGCCGACTTGCCGGAACGCGCTCCACCGAGCACCAGGGTCGCCACGGCGCGACGCTATCGTGTGCCGCCGTGGAGTACCGCTGGAGCCATGACGGGTCACCGACGTTCGAGGACCAGCCCACCGCCGAGGAGTGGCTCTCCGACCACTGGCGAGACCTCATCGACGCCGGCATCGACGAGGTGACCCTCCTGCGCGACGACGAGGTCGTCTACGGCCCGATGAGCCTGCACCCCTGAGCCCGGTGGCAGTGAGGGGAGTTGGGTGGGTGTGGTGAGCGCCGTCCAGAACGCGAGGGCTGGACGAACGTGGGCAGAGCAATGGGGGGACGCGAGCGGTTGCCCTTGCCAACAGACGCCCAACCCGGAAAGCAGGCCTTGCCAACCATCCCCGCCGCCAAGCCCTTCCCACGCACCCGGCCCCGGCCCCCGCCCCCTCCGGCCACCCAGCGCCAGCAAGATCACCCCCCAAGACTCGGATCGCTAATGATCACCCCCTCAAGCACCTCATCGATCCTCTTCAAAACCTCGGCATCCAACTTCACCCCAGCCGCCTTGACGTTCTCCACGACCTGCTCAGGCCGAGTAGCACCAACGATCGCCGAAGCGACGTTCGAGTTCTGCAGCACCCAGGCAACCGCCAGCTGCGCCATCGACAGCCCCGCCTCCTCCGCGATCGGCTTGAGCAACTGAACCTTCCGCAGCAGCTCGTCATTGCCTATCAACCGGGAGATGAAGTTGCCACCCTGCTGATCGGTAGCCCGAGACCCGGCCGGCGGCGGCTGCCCCGGCAGGTACTTGCCGGTCAGCACCCCCTGCGCAATCGGCGACCACACGATCTGACTGAGACCGACCTCCTCGCTGGCCGGCACGACCTCCGGCTCGATGACCCGCCAGATCATCGAGTACTGCGGCTGGTTCGAGATGAACGGCACCTTCAACTCACGCGCCAGCTCGGCACCGGCCCTGATCTGGTCGGCCTTCCACTCCGACACACCGATGTAGAGCACCTTGCCGGCCCGCACGAGGTCGGCGAACGCCAGGAACGTCTCCTCCAGGGGCACCGTCGTGTCGAACCGGTGTGCCTGGTACAGGTCGATGTAGTCGGTCTGCAGCCGCTTCAGGGACGCGTTGGCCGACTCGATGATGTGCTTGCGGCCCAGCCCCCGGTCGTTCGGGCCGCCCGGGCCGGTGGGCCAGAACACCTTCGTGAAGATCTCCAGGCTCTCGCGCCGCTGCCCGGCCAGCGCCCGGCCGAGGACGGACTCCGCCCGCGTGTTCGCGTACACGTCGGCGGTGTCGAAGGTCGTGATCCCGGAATCGAGGGCGGCCTTCACACAGGCATGCGCCTGTTCCTCCTCGACCTGGGAACCGTGGGTGATCCAGTTGCCGTACGAGATCTCACTGACGTTGAGGCCGCTGCGGCCAAGACGACGAAACTCCATGCCAAACAACCTAATGGTGGAGTTGCTCCAGGGGCGGCGTCGAGCGGTCGCCTGTGGACAAGTGACCGGGCTGTGGATAACTCAGCGGCGGTAGCCGCCCTCGGTGTTGATCACCTGGCCGGTGATCCAGCGGGCCTCGTCGGTGGCCAGCCAGGCGATCAGGCGGGCCGGGTCGTCCGGTTCGCCCCAGCGGCCGGCGGGGAAGTGCGCGGCCACCGCGGCGTGGACGTCCGGCGGGGCGTAGCCCGTGTCGACCGGGCCCGGGTTGACCGCGTTCACCGTGATGCCCTGGTCCGCGAGCCCGTCGGCCAGGGTGGCCGTGATCGACCACACGGCGCCCTTGCTCGCCACGTACGCGACCTCACCCGGCATCGGGCCCTCGTTCTGCCCGGACGTCATGAAGATCAGCCGCCCGGGACCGCCCAGCGCGGCGAAGGCCTGGGCCAGCAGGATCGACGCCCGCGCGTTGACCGTCCAGTGGGCGTCCAGCTTCTCGGCGGTCATGGCCGACAGGGGACCGTCCGAACCGGACCGGGCCTGGTTGCACACCACGATGTCCAGGCGGCCGAGCGCGGCCACGGCCGCGGACACCAGCGCCGCCGGCGCCGTGGGATCGGCCAGGTCGGCCGACATGTCCGCCACCTGGGCGGGCGGCACGGCCACCGCACGCACCCCCTCGACGACCGCCGTCACCTCGTCGGCGCCCCAGGGCTGCTCGGCGTCGTGCGGGCTGAAGTGGTGCACGAACACGCTCGCGCCGTACGCCGCGAGCCGCCGGCAGATGGCGTACCCGATGCCGGCCCGCCGTGACGCACCCGTCACCAGGGCGACCCGGCCACGCAGCGGCAGCGGGTCGCGGGCCAGCTCACTCAATCTTGTCGCCGGGCGACACCCGCGGCTTGGGCACCCGCAGCTTGCGGATCTGCGAGGCGCGGATGAACGCGTACCAGCCGACCGACAGCCCGCGGACCGCCTCCTTCGGGAACTTCTGCCGCACACGCTTGGTGATCCGGCTCCCGGACAGCACACCCTCGAAGATCATCGCGACCAGCATCAGCAGGCACAGCAGCGTCGTGAGGCTCTGCACGCGCGGGTCCGGCACGAGCAGCGCGACGAAGATCAGGATCGCGAGCGGCATGAACAGCCCGAGCAGGTTGCGGCGCGAGTCGACGTAGTCCCGGATGTACGCCTTGACCGGGCCCCGGTCGCGCGGCATCAGGTACTTCTCGTCGCCCGCCATCATGCGTTCGCGCTGGTTGACACGGATCTCGCGGCGCTTGGCGGCGAGCTCCTTGCGGTCCTCCTTGTTGCCGCGTGCCCGCTTGATCGCCTCACGGGTCGTGCGCGGCGGTGGCGCGACGGGGCCGCGCCTGCGCTGCTCGGCCTCGCGGCGCTTGGGCGTCGGGCGGCCCTTGCCCGGGGTGTGGGCCTTGCTGCTGGTGGCGTCCTCCTCCGCAGCCTCGACCTCGCCGACCCCGTCGGCGGACTCTGCTTCTTTACGGCGAAGGAACCTCACACGCCAAAGGGTAAAGGAGACCACATTACGCTTTGTCCATGCGGGTCCTGATCGCTCCTGACTGCTTTGGTGGAACGCTGACCGCGCCGGAGGCGGCGGAGGCCATCGCCGCCGGGTGGCGTGGTGGTGCACCTGACGACGAGCTCACCCTCTGTCCCCTGGCCGACGGCGGCCCCGGCTTCGTCGAGGTGCTCCACTCGGCCCTCGACGGCACCCTGCACCACAGAACGGTCGCGGGCCCGCTCGGCGGGCCCGTCAACGCCGTCTGGCTGGAACACGAGGGGACGGCGTACCTCGAGTGCGCCCAGGCCTGCGGGCTGACCCTCGTCCCCCGCGAGGAGCGGGACGCGCTGGCCGCGAACACGATCGGTGTGGGTGAGCTCATCACGCACGCCCTCGAGCACAAGGTGCACACGATCGTTGTCGGCCTCGGCGGGTCCGGCAGCACGGACGGTGGTTCCGGCATGCTCCGCGCGCTCGGCGCCATCCCTGTGGGTGAGGACGGCGAGCCCCTGTCGCCCGGGGGCGGCCCGCTCATCGACACCAAACGGCTCGTCGGCAGCGTCGACCTCGGCGACGTGACCCTCGTCGCGGCCTCCGACGTGGAGAACCCGCTGCTCGGCAAGGAGGGCGCCGCCCGCGTGTTCGGCCCGCAGAAGGGCGCCGACGACCTGGCCGTCCGCCGGCTGGAGCGGTCCCTGAACCGCTGGGCGGACGTGCTGGGCGAGGTCGCCGGCCGGGACATCCGGGACGAAGCGGGCGCGGGCGCGGCCGGCGGGCTCGGTGCGGCACTCATCGCGCTCGGCGCCACCGTCGAGTCCGGCGCCGGGATGGTCCGCCGGCTCACCGGCCTGGACGCCGCGCTCGACCAGGCCCAGCTCGTGGTCACCGGCGAGGGCAGCTTCGACTTCCAGTCGCTCCGCGGCAAGCTCGTGACCAGGGTGTCCGGCGCGGCGGCCGAGCGCGGCACCCCCTGCGTGGTGCTCGCGGGGCAGGTCAGCGTGGGTCGGCGCCGGGCGGCGTCGGCGGGGGTTTCGCAGGCCTACGCGGTCGCGGAGCACGTCGGCTCGGCCGAGGCGTCGCTGGCGGACCCGGCGGGCACGCTGAGTGATCTGGCCAAGCACGTGAGCACGCAGTGGCGGCTGTGACAGCGAGGGTCAAGCGGCGTGTGTCACCATGGACAGAGGAGGACGGGGAATAACGGCGGCATGGCCGGGATTGACCCCAGGTAGTACGTCCGAAAAGGGTCGAGGGAGAACCATGACGACCGCTCAGGAGAACACCACCGAGACGGAGACGCACGGCGTGCTCCTGTCGGACGCGGCTGCCAGCAAGGCCAAGGCCCTGCTGGAGCAGGAGGGCCGTGACGACATGCACCTGCGTATCGCCGTCCAGCCCGGTGGCTGCGCCGGCCTGCGCTACCAGCTGTTCTTCGACGAGCGCACGCTCGACGGTGACCTGTTCCGCGACTTCAACGGCCTGAAGGTGGCCGTTGACCGGATGAGCGCTCCGTACGTGAGCGGCGCGACGATCGACTTCGTCGACACCATCGAGAAGCAGGGCTTCACCATCGACAACCCCAACGCCGGTGGTTCCTGCGCCTGTGGCGACTCGTTCCACTAGGAGTCAGGGCTGAACCTGTGGGCCGCGATCGTCCAGGTCGCGGCCCACAGTGCTTACACGTACTCTTCCAGGTCGCTGACCTGGGCGAACGTCGCGTCGTCCACTTCCCATGGCGTCGCCGCCCGCGGGCCGGGCAGTTCGTGGTCGCACGTCATGAGCGATGCCGGGATGTCCGCGCAGTCCGCGATCAGCTCGGCGTAGGACTCGGCTTCTGATGTAGTCACCGCTTGAACTTAGATAGAGCGGGCTTTCCCTGACACCCCTACCAATCGGTAGTGTCATAGGTGTCCCCGGGTGGGGCGCGGTCCGTGGTGCCTACTAACGTTGACGGCCGCTGTTCACCCCACTCGACGACCACCAGACAGGGGAATCCCTCGTGCCAGTCGCCGTCTCCGGAAGCATCGCCACCGACCACCTCATGCACTTCCCCGGCAGGTTCGCCGAGCAGCTCGTGGCCGAGCAGCTGCACCGGGTGTCGCTGAGCTTCCTCGTCGACGACCTGGTCGTCCGCCGCGGCGGGATCGGCGCCAACATCGCGTTCGGCATGGGTGTGCTGGGTGGCTCGCCGGTGCTCGTGGGTGCCGTGGGCGAGGACTTCGCGGACTACCGGTCCTGGCTGGAGCGGCACGGGGTGAACTGCGCCGGCGTGCACGTGTCCGAGGTCGCGCACACCGCGCGGTTCGTGTGCACGACCGACGACGACATGTGCCAGATCGCGTCGTTCTACGCGGGGGCGATGGCCGAGGCACGCAACATCGAGCTGCTGCCGGTGGCGCAGCAGGTCGGCGGGTTCGACCTCGTGCTGATCAGCCCGGACGACCCGGACGGCATGCTGCGGCACGCCGAGGAGTGCCGGGAGCGGGGGTACGCCTTCGCCGCGGACCCGTCGCAGCAGCTGGCGCGCATGTCCGGGGAGCAGATCCGGTCGTTCGTCGAGGGCGCCAAGTACCTGTTCAGCAACGACTACGAGTGGGAGCTGCTGCGGCAGAAGACCGGCTGGTCGGAGCAGGACGTGCTCGCCCGGGTCGGGATGCGGATCACCACGCTCGGGGAGAAGGGCGTGGAGCTGGTCGACGCGTCCGGGACCGCGATCCACGTGTCCGCCGTGCCGGAGACGGTGAAGGCCGACCCGACCGGTGTGGGTGACGCCTTCCGGGCCGGTCTGCTGGCCGGGTTGGAGAAGGGGCTCGGGCTGGAGCGGGCCGCCCAGCTCGGCTCGTACATCGCGGTGCTCGTGCTCGAGACCGTCGGTCCGCAGGAGTGGACCCTGGACAAGGAGCTGGCCGTCACCCGGATTGGCGGGGCGTACGGGCCCGAGGCGGCCGAGGAGATTGCCGCCATCCTCCCGTAACCTTCCGTAGGTACTGCGATGCGGTGACACCTGGTACTCCTGGTAACCATGCGTGTTCTTGCGGTCACCGCTGCGTTCCTGCTCGTGCTCGCCGGGGTCGCGTCCGCCGACGTCGGCCCGTGGCGCACCGTCGGCTCTGACGTGGCGCGGGCCCTGGACGAGAGCCAGGGGCTCGCGGTCGTCGAGCGGCCGTCGGGGACGACGGTCAGGTACACCGGCATCGGGACGATCCCGTCATCGGTCTCGTCGCGTGGCTGGAACCATGTGGGTGACCCGGGCGCCGGCCATGGTTACTACGTGGAGCCGTACCAGCGGGACGACCGCGGGGCCAAGCTGTTCCGCGTCCAGGCCCCGGACGGCACGTGGGCCGAGTACCAGCACGCGCTGGAGTCCTGGGAGGCGAACAACAACTCGTTCGCCGCGGTCTCGCCGGACGGGCGGTGGCTGGTCGCCGGCGAGTGGGGCACGATGACGCGCCTGCTGGTGCACCCCATGCCGGGGATCGCGTTCACGAACCCGGCCGCGAACCTGCCCTACGCGTCGGCGGTCCGGCTCGACCGGCCGGTGCGGGACATCCAGGGCTGCGACTTCGTGACCGCCACGCAGCTGCTGTGCTCGTCGGACGACCCGGACGGGTCGCTGTTCGGGACCACCAAGCCGCTGCTCCAGGTCGACCTGGCGGCGCCGGTGGGCTCGTCGGACGTCGTCGGCCGGGTCACCTCGTTGGGCCAGCTCCCGCTGGTCAGCGGCTGCTCCGGCTCGTTCGAGGTCGAAGGCATCGACTACGACGAACGCGACGGCACCCTCCGGGTCGTGGTGATGTCGCCGAGCATCTGCATCCTGTTCGACAGCAAGACGTGGCGTTTCCAGCGCTAGGCCCACAGGGCTGGATCAACGTGATCAGCGCCCTGAAAGGCGCGTTCGAGACGTGCCCGATGCCCTGAAAGGCGCGTTCGAGACGTTGAACGTCCTGAAAGCGCCTTTCAGGGCACGGCCACTGTCCTGAAAGCGCCTTTCAGGGCGGCGCATCCGGCCCCGTGGTCCTACAGCTTCACCGGGTAGTGCGGCTCCGGGACGCGTGGCTGGATGTTCCTCTCCACGAAGATGCCGTGCCACAGCATGTAGACCAGCAGGGCCCAGATGCGCCTGCTGTGGTCCAGGGTGCCCGCGCGGTGCTCCTCCAGGAGCTTCATCACCGCGGTCTTGTCGATCTCCTCGTCGGTCTGGGAGCGGAGGATGATCTGGCGGGCCCAGTCGTACATCTCGTCCCTGAGCCACAGGCGGATGGGGACCGGGAAGCCCAGCTTGCGGCGGTTCAGCACGTGCTCCGGGACGATGCGCCGCAACGCCTGCCGCAGGGCGTACTTCGTCGTCTCCCTGGTGATCTTCTCCTCGGACGGGATCCTCGCCGCGATCTTGAAGACCTCCGCGTCCAGGAACGGGACGCGCAGCTCCAGGGAGTTGGCCATGGTGACCTTGTCGGCCTTCACCAGGATGTCGCCGCGTAGCCAGGTGAACAGGTCCACGTGCTGCATGCGGGTCACCGGGTCCCAGCTCGCCGACTCGCGGTAGGGCTCGGCCGTGACGTCCATGTGGCTGATCGACGGGTCGAACGTCCTCAGCACCGACCGCAGCTGGTCGTCGCGGAAGATGCGGGCGTTGCCGTAGTAGCGCTCCTCCAGCGAGAGCGACGCCCGGCGCAGCAGGTCCTTGCCGCGCCTGCCCTCCGGCAGCTTGGTCGAGAGCGAGCCCATGGCCTTGCGGAGCGCGCCCGGGACCTTCTCGAACGCCGCCAGGGAGATCGGCTCCTTGTAGATCGTGTAGCCGCCGAACAGCTCGTCGGCGCCCTCGCCCGACAGGACGACCTTCACGTGCCGGCGGGCCTCCCGCGCGATGAACCACAGCGGCACGAGCGCGGGGTCGGCCACCGGGTCGTCCAGGTACCAGACGATGAGCGGCAGGGCCTCCATCATCTCGTCCGGGCTGACCGTCCTGACCACGTGTTTCACGCCGATCGCGGCCGCCGACTCGGCCGCCACGTCGACCTCCGAGTAGCCCTCGCGCTCGAAGCCGGTGGTGAACGTCACGAGGTTCGGGTTGTGCTCCTTCGCCAGGGCGGCGATGGCCGTCGAGTCGATGCCGCCGGAGAGGAACGAACCGACCGTCACGTCCGCGCGCATGTGCTTGGCCACCGAGTCACGCAGCACGTCGGCGATCTCGTCGTACAGCTTCTCCGGCGCGTCCTTCACCGGGGTCGGGCGGAAGGTGTGGAAGAAGTAGCGGGTGGTGCGGAGCTCACCACCGGGGGAGATGGTGAACGAGTGCCCCGACTCGATGCGGCGGATCTCCTCGTGGAGGGTCTCCGGCTCCGGGACGTACTGCAGGGTCAGGTAGTGCTGCAGGGCCGTGCGGTCCAGCGTCTGGGGCAGGTGCAGGCGGGGGGACAGCTCCAGCAGCGCCTTCTTCTCGCTCGAGAACGCCACGCCGCCCGGACCGGCCGAGTAGAACAGGGGCTTGATGCCGAACGGGTCGCGGGCGCCGAAGACCTCGCGGCGGCGCCAGTCCCAGATCAGGAACGCGAACATCCCGCGCAGCTTCTGGACCGCGGACGGGCCCAGGTAGTGGTACAGGGCGACGATGACCTCGCTGTCACCGTGCGTGCGCATGGTCGCGCCGTGCTGCTCGATCAGCTCCTGGCGCAGCTCCAGGTAGTTGTAGATCTCGCCGTTGAACAGCAGGGTGTAGCGCTCCTGGACACCCTCGGGGCTCCAGTGCAGCGGCTGGTGGGAGTGGTCCACGTCGATGATGGACAGCCGGTTGAAGCCGAACACGACCTCGTCCCCGGCCCACGTGCCGCTCTCGTCCGGACCTCTGTGCCGCTGGCAGCGCATGGCTCTGGCGACCGCGTCCCTGGTCGCGTTTGCTTCCTCTTCGGTCGGGCACACCACGCCAAGCAGACCGCACACGGTCGGCACAACCTTCCCAGTCGAGTGCACGTCAGGGGCAAGTATGGCTGTCGGTCGCAAGCGTGCCCCTGAGCGGTGTGGCCTGGGCCTCTGGGCTACGCTCCAACGCTGTGATCACCGGTCTTACTAGGAGGGATCGCGCAGTGGGCGGAACGCGGCGTTCCCGGGCATCGCGACTGACCAGCATCGCTGGCCTCGTCGGGCTGGTCGCCCTGACCGCGACCGGCTGCTCCGGCAGCGAGGTGCTGCGCTTCGGGTGGCCAGAGGGCATCACGCCGCAGTCCGAGCGGATGGTTACCTTCTGGACCTGGACCGTCGTCGCGTCGCTCATCGTCGGCGTGATCGTGTGGGCGCTGATCCTGTGGCCGGTCGTCGCGCACCGCAAGAAGGGCGACACGCTGCCCAAGCAGTTCCAGTACAACCACTTCCTCGAGGTCATCTACACCGGCATCCCGTCGATCATCGTGGTGATCCTGTTCTACTTCACGGTGACGACGCAGAACTACGTGCTGGCCGAGGAGCCGGAGGACCAGGTCGGCGTGAACGTCGACGTCCTGGCGTTCCAGTGGAACTGGCAGTTCACCTACAACGAGTACATCGACGGCAACGGCCGCCACGTCGTGCCGCGCACGTCCGACGGTGAGCTGGTCGTCACGACCGGCAGCACGACCGAGATCCCGCTGCTGGTCCTCCCGACGAAGTCGACGATCCAGTACAACCTGCGCGCCAAGGACGTCATCCACTCGTTCTTCGTGCCGGAGTTCCACTTCAAGCGGGACGTGTTCCCGTACCCGGAGAAGAACAACCAGGACGACACCTTCCAGAACTCGATCGACAAGGAAGGCTCGTTCGTGGGCCGCTGCGCCGAGCTGTGCGGCACCTACCACTCGGGCATGAACTTCGAGGTCAGGGTGCTGGACCAGGACCGGTTCGACGACTACATGCGGCTGCGGGTGTCGACCAACGAGGACACGGGCAAGCCGTACACGGCGGCGGAGGCCCTGGCTCAGATGGGCCGCGACGACCCGTCGTGCGGTGAGCTGTGCACCCCGCACGCGGTGACCACGTCGCCGTTCAACAGCGACCGCACCGCCCGAACTTCCTCGAACTGACCGGAGGACCTGTAGCCATGAAGGTCGAAGCCAGGCTTTTCGACATCACCACGGCGTTCTTCTTCCTGGCCGCCGTCGTGTACGGCGTGTGGGCGAAGGAGCCGGTCGGCACGGTGGGCCTGATCCTGACCGGCGGCCTGTCCCTGATCATCGGCTCGTACTTCCACTTCGTCGCCCGCCGCGTGGCGCGTCGCCCCGAGGACAACCCGGAGGCCGAGGTCAGCGACGGCGCAGGCGAGGTCGGCTTCTTCTCCGCGGGCAGCTACTGGCCGGTCGCGATCGCCGCGTCCGGCGGCCTGGCGGCGGTGTCGATCGCCTTCTGGCAGATCTGGCTGCTGGTGGTCGCCCTGGTCTGCGTCCTGGCCGCGGTGGCCGGCCTGGTCTTCGAGTACCACACCCGCCCGAACGCCACGGACTGAAGCCCCGAAGCCCTGAAGGACCCCTTCGAGACGTTCCACCTGGATCCACCGATGGGTGCATCCGCCCTGAAAGGCGCGTTCGAGACACCAGCCGTGCCCTGAAAGGCGCTTTCAGGACGCTCAACGTCCCGAACGCGCCTTTCAGGACATCGCCGATGTCTCGAACGCGCCTTTCAGGGCACGGCTGGCCCCCACGCGAGCGCGAGCCGGCCGGGGGATGCCGGGCGCTACGGCGCCCGGCCCGCGAAGCGGGCCCCACCACCGCACCCCCAACATGAGCATCGGTGGAGCCAGGTTGAATGCCCTGAAGGGGTCCTTCAGGGCATTCAGGCCAGTTCTTTGCTGCGGGTGATCCAGCGGTCCACCAGCTTGGCCGCACGGCCCGAGTCGACGGCCTCCGCCGCCCTCGCCATGCCGGCCCGCAGATCGGCCGTCAGGTCGCCGGAGAAGCCCTGGAACGCCGCGATCGCGCCCGCCGCGTTGAGGAGGACCGTGTCGCGGACCGCGCCCGCGTCGCCGGCGATGAGGGATCGCAGGACCGACGCGTTCAGTTCGGCGTCGCCGCCCTTCAGCGCGTCCGGGGTCGCGGGGGACACCCCCAGGTCGGCCGGGTCGATGACGGTCTCCCGGACGGCACCGCCCGACACCACCCATGCCCTGGTCGTGGTCGTGGTGGTGACCTCGTCCAGGCCGTCGTCGCCGCGGACGACGAGTACCGAGAAGCCGCGGCCGGCCAGGACCTCGGCGACGACCCGCGCGAGCGGCGCGTGTGCGCACCCCACCAGCGCGGACGTCGGCTGTGCCGGGTTCGTCAGCGGGCCCATGATGTTGAACACCGTGGGGATGCCCAGCTCCCGGCGGGTCGGGCCGGCGTGGCGCAGGGCCGGGTGGTACGCCGTCGCCAGGCAGAAGCCGATGCCGATCTCACGCACGCACGTGGCCACCGCCTCGGGGGACAGCTCGATCGCCACGCCGAGCGACTCGAGCACGTCCGCGGCGCCGCACCGCGACGACTGGGCCCGGTTGCCGTGCTTCACCACCGGGATGCCGGCGGCGGCGGTCACGACGGCGCTCATCGTGGAGATGTTCACCGTGCCGGACTGGTCGCCGCCCGTGCCCACGACGTCGACGGCCGGCACGTCCAGCGCGACCCGCTTGGCGTGCGCCAGCATCACCGAGGCCATGCCGGCCACCTCGGACGGCGTCTCGCCCTTCGAGCGCAGGGCGGCGACGAACGCGCCGATCTGGCCGCCGGTCGCGTTGCCGGTCATGATCTGGTCCATCGCCCACGACGTGTCGTCCGCGGTCAGGTCCGCACGCGCGACCAACCGGCCCAGCAGGCCGGACCAGGTCTGGGTCATGGGTCTCACCCCTGATGAACGGGAAGTGTCTTGTTCCGGAGCACGTCGGCGACGGTCTCCGCGGCGGCCAGCGGGTCGAGCGGGTGCACGAGCACCGCGTCGGCCTGCGACCAGGTCGCGAGCCAGCGGTCGTCCTTGCGCCGGATCGCGATCACGATCGGGGGACAGTCGTCGATCTCGTTCTTCAGCTGGCGGCACAGGCCGATGCCACCGGTCGGCTGGGACTCACCGTCGAGAATCGCCAGGTCGACGGTGCCGGCGTCCATCTCCATCAGCACGTCGGCGATCGTGGCGGACTCGTGGTAGGTCACCCGGCCGATATCGGCGGCGGGACGGCGTCCGACGGCTGTGACAATCCTCTCCCGGACCTCCGGCCGGTGGCTGAACACGAGGATCTTCAGCGGGGAGCTCATGGCAAGGCCTCCGGCGGTGCAGTCGGGCAGGAAATCAGGCAGGTCGGGACACCTGGATGTTATCCGGGACGAGTTCACCGGCCACAGCCGCCCGACCCAGGGAGAACGATCTCCGACACGCCCCGGACCCGATCTGCGGACCAGGAAAAGGGCAGGCAATAATGCCTCGCGTGACGACAGCAGCGCCTTCAATCAGCCAGCGTGTGCACTCGCTGAACAGGCCCAACATGGTCAGCGTCGGCACGATCGTGTGGCTGGCCAGCGAGCTGATGTTCTTCGCCGGTCTCTTCGCCATGTTCTTCACGGTCAAGGCGCAGAACGACACCGGCCACTGGCCCCCGCCGCCGTTCGAGCTCGACGTGCCCTACGCGCTCGTTGTCACGATCGTGCTGGTCGCCTCGTCTCTCACCTGTCAGATGGGTGTCTTCGCGGCGGAGCGAGGTGATGTGTACGGGTTGCGCCGGTGGTACACGCTGACCCTCTTCATGGGGCTGTTCTTCGTGTTGGGCCAGGCCAACGAGTACCGGTCGCTGATCGAGGAGGGGCTCACCATCCCGTCCTCGGCGTACGGCACGGTCTTCTACCTGACCACCGGTTTCCACGGACTGCACGTGACAGGCGGTCTGATCGCCTTCGTGTACCTGCTCGCCCGCACGAAGATGAGCAAGTTCACGCCGGCGCAGGCCACGTCCGCGATCGTCGTGTCCTACTACTGGCACTTCGTGGACGTCGTCTGGATCGGTCTGTTCACCGTGATCTACTTCGTGCCGTGACGCGGAACGTCGCTCGACTCGCCGGGTCCGAACTGACATCAGCAGAGGTTGCCGCACAATGACCAAGAAAATGAAGGCTCGCTCCAAGCTCCGGCGCCGCGTCGCGGGCCTGCTGGCGCTGGCCTTCGCACTGATGGGCGTCGGCGCGGCGTACAGCGTGCTGGTGCCGGAGCCGCAGACCGCGCAGGCACAGCAGGACCCGACGATCGTGCGCGAGGGCGAGCGGATCTACAACAACACCTGCATCAGCTGCCACGGGCCGAAGCTCGAGGGTGTCAAGGACCGCGGCCCGAGCCTGATCGGCGTCGGCGAGGCCAGCGTCTACTTCCAGACCTCGACCGGCCGCATGCCCGCCATGGGCCAGACCGCGCAGGAGCCGGAGAAGCCACGGGTGCTCTCGCCGGAGGAGGTCGACGCGGTCGCGGCCTACGTCGAGGCCAACGGCGGCGGCGCCGAGATGCCGGCGGAGAAGGGTGCGGCGCTGCGCGGCGACGACCCGGCCCGCGGCGGCGAGCTGTTCCGGTTCAACTGCGCGTCCTGCCACAACTTCACCGGCCGCGGCGGCGCGCTGTCGTCCGGCAAGGAGGCGCCGAGCCTGGACGGCGCGACCGAGGACGAGATCTACGCGGCCATGCTGTCGGGCCCGCAGAACATGCCGCGTTTCTCCGAGCGCCAGCTGTCGCCGGAGGAGAAGAAGGACATCATCGCCTACGTCAAGTCGGTGACGGACGGCAACAACAACCCTGGCGGTAGCCCCATCGGTGGACTCGGTCCGCAGTCGGAAGGGTTCATCGCCTTCGTCGTGGGGATCGTCGCCCTGCTTGGCATCACGTTGTGGATCGGGGCAAAAGCATGAGCACGGACAAGCCTGAGGAGCTGCCGAGCGAGGAGGAGCTCGCGCAGATGTCCCGGGACGAGCTGGTCAGGCTCGGGGCGAAGCTCGACGGCGTCGAGCTGGTCGAGTACCCCGACCCCTGGCCGGTCAGGGGCACGCGCGCGGAGAAGCGGGCGGAGCGCCAGGTGGCGTTCTGGTTCGCGCTGTCCGGTCTCGCCGGGCTGGCGTTCGTCGTCGCCTTCATCTGGTGGCCGGCGAAGTACGTCGCACCGGACCAGGACGGGTACCTCATGTACTCGCTCTACACGCCGGTCATCGGCCTGACGCTGGGCGTGGCGATCCTCGCCGTCGGCATCGGCGTGCTGAACTACACGCGGAAGTTCATCCCGCACGAGATCGCGGTGCAGGACCGGCACGACGGCGGCTCGAAGGAGCTGGACAAGGCCACGATCCTGGCCGAGCTGGCCGACTCCGGGAACCGCAGCACGATCGCCCGCCGGCCGATGATCAAGCGGTCGCTGCTGTTCGGCGGCGGCGTGCTCGGCCTCGCGCTCACCGCCCTGCCGCTGGGAAGCCTCCTGCGCAACCCGCACGCCCAGTCGGCCAACGCGGCCGGCCTGCTGCACACGCCGTGGCAGCACACCACGAAGGACGAGAAGGTCTACCTGCGCCGCGTCACCGCCGACCACCGGGTCTCCCTGGTGCGGCCGGAGGACCTGGACGCCGGCGCCATGGAGACGGTGTTCCCGTACCGGAAGGGCGAGACCGAGGAGGAGTTCCACGAGGTCACCCTGAAGGGCGACAGCCCCGTGATGCTGATCCGCCTGCGGCCGCAGGACGGGGCCAGGGTCATCAAGCACACGGGCCAGGAGGACTACAACTACGGCGACTACTACGCCTACACGAAGATCTGCAGCCACCTGGGGTGCCCGACCTCCCTCTTCGAGCAGCGCACCAACCGCATCCTGTGCCCGTGCCACCAGTCGCAGTTCGACGCGCTGCAGTACGCGAAGCCGGTGTTCGGCCCGGCCACCCGCAAGCTGGCGCAACTGCCGATCACGGTGGACGAGGACGGATACTTCATCTCGACCGGTGACTTCAACGAGCCGGTCGGTCCCGCCTACTGGGAGCGCCGATCATGAGCGGACTCACCACACCGACGAAGCCTGACAACATCGTCATGCGGGCGGCCGGTGGCGCGGCCAAGTGGGCCGACGACCGGTACCACCTGGCCGGCGGCCTGCGGCGGCAGCTGAACAAGGTCTTCCCGACGCACTGGTCGTTCCTGCTCGGCGAGATCGCGCTGTACAGCTTCATCGTGCTGCTGCTGTCCGGCACGTACCTCGCGTTGTTCTTCGACCCGTCGATGGCCCACGTGACCTACCAGGGCTCGTTCGACAACCTGCGCGGCCTGTCGATGTCGCGGGCGTACGAGTCGACGCTGTACATCACGTTCGACGTGCGCGGCGGCCTGTTCGTGCGCCAGGTGCACCACTGGTCGGCGCTGCTGTTCATGCTGGCGCTGACGATCCACATGTTCCGCACGTTCTTCACCGGCGCGTTCCGCCGGCCGCGTGAGGTCAACTGGGTCATCGGCATCCTGATCTTCATGCTCGGCTGCTTCGAGGGCCTCTTCGGCTACTCGCTGCCGGACGACCTGCTGTCCGGCGCCGGCATGCGCATCACGGCTGGCCTGATCCTGTCGCTGCCGGTCATCGGCACGTGGGCGAGCTGGCTGCTCTTCGGCAGCGAGTTCCCCGGCACCGAGCTGATACCCCGGATCTACACCCTGCACATCCTGCTGATCCCGGGCATCCTGCTCGCGCTGATCGGTGTGCACGTCGGCCTGGTGTGGTACCAGAAACACACGCAGTTCCCCGGGGTGCGGCGCAAGGAGAGCAACGTCGTCGGGGTCCGCATCATGCCGACGTTCGCGCTCAAGGCCGGCGGCTTCACGGCCGTGGTCATCGGTGTCACCGCGCTGCTCGGCGGTCTGTTCCAGATCAACCCGGTGTGGAACTTCGGGCCGTTCTCCCCGGCGCAGGTGTCCGCGGGCACCGTGCCCGACTGGTACATGGCCTGGACCGACGGCCTGATCCGCCTGTGGCCGGCGTGGGAGGTCTACCTCGGGAACTACACGATCCCGGCGCCGTTCTTCCCGTTCATCATGGGTCTGCCACTGCTGACGGGCATCGCGGCGGTCTACCCGTGGATCGAGAAGAAGTTCACGAAGGACTACGCGCACCACAACCTGCTGCAGCGGCCGCGTGACGTGCCGGTGCGCACCAGCCTCGGCGTCATGGCCATCACGTTCTTCGGCGTGGCGCTGCTGTCCGCCGCGAACGACGTGCTCGCCGAGAAGTTCGACATCTCGCTGAACGCGACGACGTGGATGGGCCGCATCGGGTTGCTGGTCCTGCCGCCGCTGGCGTACGCCATCACCTACCGCCTGTGCCTCGGCCTGCAGCGGTCGGACCGCATGGTGCTCGAGCACGGCGTGGAGACCGGCATCATCAAGCGGCTGCCGCACGGTGAGTTCATCGAGGTGCACCAGCCGCTGGCGGGTGTCGACGAGCACGGTCACCCGATCGCGCTGGAGTACCAGGGCACGCCGGTGCCGAAGAAGATGAACAAGCTCGGCTCGGCCGGCGCGCCGGTGGCCGGGTCCCTGCTGCGGCCCGACCCGCCGGAGGAGACGGCCGCACTGGCCAAGGCGCGCGCCGCCCAGCACGGTCACGGCGCCGAGCTGGAGGCCGGCTCCGGCGAGACCGAGGCGGGCACCTCGGTGGCCAAGACCCAGGAGGACCCGTCAAAGAAGCTGTGAGGTTCCGCTTGGTGGCGGTCGCCGCGCTCGTCGCGGTGGCCGCCATCGGCGTGTCCGGGTGCAGCTCGCCGTCGCCGGCCGCGGGTGCGGCGCCGAAGTCGTCCTCGTCGTCGGTCTCGTCCGTCTCGTCGTCCGCGGCCACTCCCGCGCCGGCCCCCACCACGTCGGGGTCGACGGAGTGCGCCCAGCCGGCGCCGGGCTTCGACTGCGACTTCCAGACCCGGATCGCGGCCGTCCAGACCTACCTGGCCGGCCGTCCGGGCACCACGGGCGTGGTGCTGCACGACATGCGGACCGGCGCCGTGTGGGAGAACGACCACGCGACCGACCCCACGTGGACCGCGTCGACGATCAAGCTGGCGATGGTGGTCGACCTGTTCACCCGCGACCGCGAGGGCGAGATCAGCCTCACCGAGGACGACCGCGGCCTGATCGAGCAGATGCTCCACTCCTCGGACGACGACGCCGCGGACGCCCTGTGGTACCGCTACGCGGGCGGCGACCACATGGCGTTCAACGAGAACTTCCCGGCCTACGGGATGACGTCGCTGCAGCCGCAGAAGGGCTTCTCGAAGTACTACCCGTACTGGGGCTTCCAGAAGTGCACCCCGGAGGACCTGGACCGCCTGATCCACTACGTGCTGACCGACCTCCCGGCCGACGAGCGCGGTTACATCGTGGGCGAGCTGCGCTCGGTGGCCGCGAACCAGCAGTGGGGCGTGTGGGGCGCCGGGCCGGCGGCCAGGCCCGGCAACAAGGACGGCTGGTCCGAGGAACAGGGCGGTTGGGTGATGAACACGGTGGGCTTCGTCGGCCCCGACGAGCGCTACACGCTGGCCGTGATGAACAACCTGCGCGGCAAGGGCGGCTACGACGACGGCAAGGAAACCGTCACCCACGTCTCAGAACTGCTGTTCGCCGGCCGCTTCTAGCTCGCGGTGCCCTGAAGGACCCCTTCAGGACGTTCAATGTCCTGAAGGGGTCCTTCAGGGTCATCGGTAGAACGGGAGGCGTGGGTCCACCTCCTCCGTCGCCCACGTCTCGCGGATCCAGGTGTGCGCCGGGTCGTCGCTGATCAGCCATTCGCGTTTCTCGCCGGGGCCGGCCATGACGTTCAGGTAGTACAGGTCGTAGCCCGGGGTGGCCATCGACGGGCCGTGCCAGCCGTGCGGGATCAGCACGACGTCGTCCGTGCGGACCTCCTCCAGGACGTCGATCGGGCGATCGGGTGTGCCGTACACCCGTTGGTAGCCCATGCCGCCGTTCGCCACCTCGAAGTAGTAGATCTCCTCCAGCTCGCACTCGCCCTCGCGGACCTCGTCGTGCTTGTGCGGGGGATACGACGACCAGTTGCCACCGGGGGTGAGGACCTCGCAGGCGATCAGCTTGTCCGCCTCGAACGCCCCCGGGGTGCAGAAGTTGTTCACCTGACGGCTGCAGCGGCCCGCGCCACGCAGCTCCACCTCGGTGTTCGCCGCCGGGACGTACCGGGCCGGCAGCGTCCGCGTGCAGACCGCGGACGGGAACGCGAGCTTCGCGCCCCCGGCACTGTGGATCTCCGCGTCGGCGGAGCGGGGGAGGTACACGAAGTCGGTCGTCGCCTCGAACACCGACGGGCGGCCCGTCACCTCGAACGTGCTGCCCGCCACCACCACCGTGCAGCCGCCGGACAGCGGGAACACCAGCGTCTCGGCCGGACCGGTGGACACCGTGCACACCTCGCCGGGAGCCAGGGTGCGGACCGTCAGGCCGCTGTACGTCCAGCCCGCGGTCGCCGGGGTGATCTCCACGGTCACAGCAGCCCCACCGCGATGTCGACGGCCTTGGCCACGTCGCCGTCCGGCGGGTACAGCAGTGAGCGGCCCACCACCAGGCCGCGCACGGTCGGGTGGTGCAACGCCTTCCGCCACCGCTCGTACGTCGTGTCCTGGTCCATCGCCACCTCGCCACCCAGCAGCAGCGTGGGCAGCGTGGTCGCGCCGAGCACGGTCGCCATGGCGTCGCCGCCGTCGCCGACGACCGGGACCTTCAGCCAGGTGTACGCCGAGGTGGCGCCCAGGCCGGACGCGACGGCCACCGCCGTCGTCGCGGCCTCCACGGACAGGTCGTTCGCGAGGCGGCCGTCGACGCGGTGGGACACGAACGGCTCCACCATCGCGATCAGCTTCTCCTCGGCCAGGTCGGTCACCGCCTGGGCGCAGGCCGCCAGCGTCGACACCGTGCGCTCGTCGTCGTAGTCGAGGCGCAGCAGCATCTTGCCGCCGTCGAACCCGGACCGGACGATCGAGCGGACGTCGTAGCCGGTGAAGCGGTCGTCCAGCTCGAACCGTGCGCCGGCGAGGCCGCCCCGGTTCATCGAGCCGAACACGCTGCGGTCGTTCAACGCGCCGAGCAGGAGCAGGTCCTCCAGGATGTCGGCCGTGCCGAGCACGCCGGTCACGCCCGGTCGCGCCAGTGCCACGCACAACCGTCTCAGCAGGTCGCGCCGGCTGGCCATCGCCATCGGGTTCAGCCCGGCACGCAACGCGCCGCGGGCCGGGTGGTCGGCCGCGATGATCAGGTCCCGCTCGTCGTCGTCGAACGCGGAGTTGGGGCGGACGCGGGCCTGCGCCGCCTCGGCGATCTTCTCCGGGGAGCGGGCCCTGGTCGTGGTGATCCTGGCCAGCTGGCGGTCAGTCAGCATCGAGCACCGCCTTCACCTCGTCGCTCGTCGGCATGGCGGCCGAACAGGACAGTCGCGACGCGACGATCGCGCCCGCCACGTTCGCGAACCGCATCGTGTCCGCCGTGGACCAGCCGGACAGCAGGCCGTGGCACAGCGCGCCGCCGAACGCGTCACCCGCGCCGAGGCCGTTGACCACGTCGACCGGATGCGGTGGCACCTCCACCGCGCCGGTGTCGTCCACCGCGAGCACGCCCTCGGGGCCCTGCTTCACCACCGCGAGCCGGACTCCCTTGTCCCGCAAGGCTTTCGCGGCGTCCGCGGGCACCCGCGTGCCGACGGCCGTGTCGCACTCGTCCAGGTTGCCGACCGTCACCGCGACGTGCGGCAGCACCTCCTGGACCCGGCGCCGGGCGTCCTCACGGGACGGCCAGAACTGCGGCCGGTAGTCGAGGTCCAGGACGGTCAGCGACCCGGGCTCGCGGGCCCGCACGGCGGCCAGGGTGGCCGACCGGCTCGGCTCCGCGCACAGCCCGGTGACCGTGACCCACAGGATCCGCGCGGCCCGGACGGCGTCCAGGTCCAACTCGTGCTCGTGGATCACCAGATCGGGGGCCTTCGGTAACCGGTAGAAGTAGACGGGGAAGTCGTCCGGCGGGAAGATCTCGCAGAACGTGACCGGGGTCGGCAGGTCGGGCACGCCCGTGACGTACCGGTCGTCGACGCCGAAGTCACGCAGCGTCCGGTGCAGGTACTCGCCGAAGGGGTCCTCACCCGTCCGGCTCACCAGCGCGACCCGGTGCCCGTACCGCGCGGCCGCCACGGCGACGTTGCCGGCGGTGCCGCCGAGGTACTTTGCGAACGTTTCAACGTCCGCCAGCCCCACACCGGTCTGCTGCGGGTAGATGTCGACCCCGAGCCGCCCCATGGCGATCACGTCGAATGCCTCGCTCACGACCGCGCCTCGCCCTCTCCTCGCAGGCTCCGAGAGGGCGGTCGCTGGTCGTTGTGTCCATGGTTCGCTCCGCAAGCTCCGCTCACAGCCACCTCCCGCGCCGCGTCCGCCTTCGTCAACCAGCCGCGCCAGCTCGCCGCGGCGCGTGCCGGCTCGGTCCAGGGCTGTGAGCATCTCACCATCCGCGTGCCGGGCCGATCCAGCCACCGCAGCACGATCGCCACCTCCTCCGCCGGCGCGCCACGCAGCGGCCCCTCGCCGGGCAGCACGGTCTCCGCCGACGCCGCCAGCGCGTCCACCACCGGCATCGGCGGCACCCCGCGGCGCGCGACCCCGGCGGACGCCAGCCGCCCGTGCCGCACCACCGCGAACTCCCACCCGGCCTTGCCGTCCGGGCGGGCCGCGATCAGTTCCGGCACGGCCGCGAGCGCCGCCAGCCGCTGACCCCGGTCGAGCGCACGCACCAGCACCGTCAGCCGGTCCCGGTCGAAGCCGGCCTGCTCGAACCGCTCGGCCCGCGAGTGCTCGTGCAGCCGGTTCTCCAGGACGTGCAACGGCTCCAGCAGCCGGCCGGCCACCAGCCCCACGAACGACGACACGGCCGGCGAGTACTCCTCGACCGTCTGGCGGCCGGCACACGGCGCCGCGCACCGGTGCAGCTCCGCCAGCGCGCACGGCCGCCCGTCGGCCCGCTGGGCCGGGATCCGCACGGTGCACGGCCGGATGCCGGTGGCGTCCTGCAACGCCACCATCGCGTCCTCGGCCAGCCCGCGGGAGCGGAACGGGCCCAGCGCGCCGTCCCGGGGCGTGCGGACCAGCGACAGCCGGGGGAACGGCTCGTCGGTCAGCGTCAGCCACCAGGCCTGCTTCGGGTTCTTGGAGCGCCGGTTGTAGGCGGGCTTGTGCGCCGAGATCAGCCGCAGCTCCCGGACCTGGGCCTCCAGGGCGTGCGCGCACTCGACGTGGTCCACCCGCACCGCCAGCGCCACCATCTCGCGCAGCCGGCGGCGGGTCTCGCTGGCCGTGAAGTACTGCCGCACGCGCCGGCGCAGGTCGCTCGCCGTGCCGACGTACAGCACCTCCTCGCCCGGCCCGCGGAACAGGTACACGCCGGGTTTCGACGGCAGGTGGGCGGCCATCGACCGCTTGCGCCGCTGCTCTGGCGTGACGTCCGGGATGTAGTCGTGCAGCTCCTCCAGGGTCTGCACGCCGATCGACCCCACCCGCTCCAGCAGCGAGTGGAGGACGTCGACGGTCGCGCGGGCGTCGGCGAGCGCGCGGTGGTTGGGTTTGGTCGAGGCGTGTAAGAGCTCCGCCAGCGCGGACAGCCGGCAGCTCGGGGCCTCCTCCCTGGTCAGCACCCGTCTCGCGAGCTGGACCGTGCACACGACGGCCGGCTTGGGCCAGCGGTAGCCGTGCCGCTCGCACGCCTTGCGGATGAAGTTGACGTCGAACCCGGCGTTGTGCGCCACCAGCACGGCGCCACTGATGAACTCCATGAACGCGGGTAACACCGCGTCCAGGCGGGGCGCGGTGTAGACCATCGCGTCGGTGATCCCGGTCAGGGCTACCACTTCCGGGGGAATTCCGCGGCCGGGGTCCACGAGCGTGGCGAACTCACCGAGCACCTCGCCGCCGCGGACCTTCACGGCGCCGAACTCGGTGATCGTGTCCTCGTCGCTGACCCCGGTGGTCTCGAGGTCGAACACGACGAAGGTCGTGGCACGCAACGGAGTGCCCAACTCGTCGAAGGCGAGCTGCTCCGGATTCGTCATGGCCGGGAAGCTAACGTCGAGCACCGACAAATCCCGGTCAGTGCAGGTCCCAGGGGACGACTACCCTGGAGAGATGGTGCCGTCGCTCGAGCCGGTAGAACCGGTCGAACCCGTGGACGAGCCGTCGGGCGAGTCCACAGTCGACTGGACCGCGCTGCCCGACGCCGTTCGCACGCGTATCGCCGAGCTGGGCGCGGAGGCGCTCGGCGCGCTGCCCAAGGTCGACGTGCCCCAGCAGTTGCGGGCGGTCGCCCGGTTCACGCCGGCCAAGCGGGCCCGGCTGGGCGCCGGCGCGATCATCGCGAGCCTGCGTGACTCGGTGGCCTTCCGCACCGCGGTCGTCGAGTGGTGCCGCGAGCACCGCCCGGCCGTGCTGGACCTGTCCGGCGACGACGCCGCCGCGGTGGCCGCCGCGGCCGTGCTGCTGGGCGAGGACACCGCGCCCCACTACGTCGAACTGGTCTCCCGCCGCGCGTCCGACGCCGGCCTGCGCGCCCAGCGCGACGCGGCGATCACCCGCGCGGAGAAGGCGGAGAACGAGCTGACCAAGGTCCGTGCCGAGCTGGACGCCGTCCAGGGCGCGGTGGACCGGGTCCGCGCCGAGGGCGAGACCGAGCTGGAGCGCCTCCGCAAACGCCTGCGTGAGCAGGGTGTGCGGGTACGCGCGGCGAAGGACGAGGCGGAGAACGCGAGCGCGGAGATCGCCCGCGTCCGCGCCGAGGCGGACGCCCGGCTCAAGGCCCTGACCGAACAGCGGGACCGCGAACGTGAGCGTGCGGAGGCCGAACGCACGCGGGCCGAACGTGCCGAGGCGGACGCCGAGATCGCCCGCCAGTCCGCCCGCGAGGCCCGCCAGGCCGACGAGGTCCGCCTGGCGCTGCTGGTGGACACCCTGGACGGCGCGGTGACGGGCCTGCGGCGCGAGCTCGCGCTGGGCGGCAGCGGCCCGCGTCCGGCCGACCTGGTCCGCGGCGCGACCGAGGCCCACGGCTCGGTCAGCCGCGTCGAGGACCCGGCGGCCCTGGAGCGGCTGCTGACCCTGCCGACCGTGCACGTGGTGGTCGACGGCTACAACGTCACGAAGACGGGCTACCCGGAGCTGTCCCTGTCCGAGCAGCGGGAACGCCTGATCCGGCAGCTGGCCGCGCTGGCCGCCCGGACCTCCGCCGAGGTGACGCTGGTGTTCGACGGCGCGGGCGTCGTGGCCGTGCCGACCACCGCGCCGCGCGGGGTGCGCGTGCTGTTCAGCGACCCGGGCGTGCTGGCCGACGACGTGATCCGCGCCCTGGTCACGGCCGAGCCGGAGGGCCGCCCGGTGGTCGTGGTGACCTCCGACCGCGCGGTGGCCGACTCCGTCCGCCGCAGGGGCGCCCACCCGGTGCCCTCCGCCGTCCTCCTGGCCAGGCTCGGGCGCAGCTAACGCGTGAACTCCCAGTGCCACGGCTCCTCGCGGCCGGCGCCGGGGCGCGCCCAGGCCGGGTTGACCCAGCCGAACGCCGGCGCGTTGGCCGCGAGCCACGAGTACTGCGCCGTGCCGAACGACTGCGCGCCGCCGCACAGGTCCACCGCCAGCCCCCAGCCGTGGTTGCTCGTGCCCGGCACCGCCGCCAGCGCCGGCTTCTGCCCGTACAGCCGCACCTGCGAGTCGAACGTCCGGTAGGAGTCGGTGACGCACAACGGCACCCCGAACGCCCGCCCATAAGCCTCGTTCAGCCCCGCGAACGCGGCCGCCGCGTCGCACCGCAGCAGGTGCGCGCCGATCCCGGCCGGGCACAGCGCGGCCGTCGGGATGAACCCGTTCGGGTACCCGCCCCACACCCCGGCCGGCACCGACACCCCGCCGCACCGCCACGGCAGCCCGCCATCCGTGGCGGCCGGCACCTCCCGGGGCGCCACCTGCCCGAGCGCGGGCCGCACGAACCCCATCGTCTCGGCGGGCAGGTCCGTCACCACCACACCGGCGAGCCGAGCGTCGGCGGCCAGCATGGTGCGCCCGTCGAGCACGAGGCCGACCTCCTGCACCCCGTACCGGGCCGGCCCCAGGAACACCAGGTCACCGGGCCGCGGGTCGGTCACCGGCGTGAGCACCGAGTACTGCGCGGCGATCTCTCCCGGCACCGCGTCACCGAACGCGGCCCGCACCAGCCCGTCGCACGAGTAGGCGGCCGGCCCGGTGCCGTCCGTCCCCGGCACGTACGGCTTGCCGAGGGCGTCGACCGCGTACGTCACGGCCGCGACGGTCTCCGCCGGCAGCACCAGTACCCGTTCTCCGGACGGCAGCGTCCGCAGAGCGACCCCCGGCTCCGCCAACGGCGTCAGCCCGGCCGGGAAGTGACGAGGATCACGTAGGTCCCGCGCGGGTGGTGGCGTGATGCCGGCCGCGGCCAGCCGGTCGAGGTAGCTGCGCCAGTTCGCGGCGGTGGTCCGGTTCCGGTCCTGCTGCGCCTGCTGCCGCGCGACGACCGCCGCGTTGGTGTCGGCGACGACACCCCGCAGCTCGGACGACACGGCCGCGGCCCGGTCGCTGGCGTCCGCGTCGCGGCGGTCCAGGTCGGCCTTGCGCCGGGCGGCGGCATCCGCCGTGGCCGTCGCGTCGTCCTCGGCCCGCACCGCCGCGTCCTGTCGCCGAAGCGCACCCGCGAGACGTTCGTCCTGGTCAGCGCGTAGGGCGGCGATCAGCCCGGCCCCGTCGAGGAAGTCCCGCGGGTCCCCGGCCGACAGCAGCGCCCGCACCGCGACCGGCTGGGCGAGGGTCTCGTACACGGTCGAGGAGTACGCGTCCACCTCGGCCTGCTGTGCCGCCACGACCCGGTCGGCGGCCTCGCGCTCGCCCCGCGCCGTGGCCGCCGCGTCGGTGGCCACGGCGAGGTCCCGCTCCGCGTCGTGGATCTGCCCGGCCAGGTCGGCCAGCTCGCGCTGCACGTCCATGGCCGTGCGCTGCAGCCGTGCGACCTCGGGACCAGCGAACGCCTCGCCGGGGCGCGGGTCGGCGTGGGCGCCCGGGGGACCCGGCTCCGGCTGCCCCGGCCCTGGCTGCCCCGGCGCCGTCAGCAGGGCGGCGGCGAGCACCAACCCGGCGGCCACACGCACGCGGTACCTCCCTGATCAAGGCCTCTACCGCGTACAACGCCTGAAGGCATACGGAGTTGCGGGGCCCGCGGTTCACCCGGTTCGCCGCGTTCTCGGTAGGCGGCAACACGCGGGCGACGAGTAGCAAAAAGGTATTCCTGACCTGCGCGAAGCCAGAAATTGTCGGTGGTCTCCCATAACGTGCGCCGCATGAGGCCGATACAGGACAAGGAGCCGGGGATGATCATCGACTGTGACAGCTGCGTGGTCCGTGGGCTGGCCTGCGAGGACTGTGTGGTGAGCGTGCTGCTGGGCGTGCCGGAGAACGTCGAGATCGACGCGCTCGAGCAACGTGCCATCGACGCGCTCGGGAGGGCCGGCATAGTGCCGAGACTGCGGTTGGAACGGATCAACCGGACCGCGTGAGGGCGATTTGTCCGACACGCCCGACCGAACGCGTCCGTCGCCAAACGGTCGATAAATGTCGCCGAACGGCGTGAAGGAGTTACCACAACCCGGTGAACTGAGGTGTTGCCGTGATCACACGATGGAGTTACGACTGCTCCATTGGTGTTCAGAGCCCTTCAAACCACTTTTTTGGGCGGTCCAGGTAGACGCATCGACTCACGTTTCGTAACCTGTCCGAGATCTCGCGGCCGGCAGTGGTCCACCCCGAGGGCCCTACGCGAGGTCGCCGCCGAAGCCAGAGGCTCCCCCCAGCTTCTGGGCCGGTTATCCCCCACGGTGGGTGGGGCAGACGATGGGCAGTCGCTTTCGCGATAGCCCCTTGTCAAAAACGGCCTCCACCCGGTCGGCGGTTCGGATGTAAGGGAGATACGCGCGACGTGGCGTCGCAAAGAACCAGGCGCGCAGTCCGTGCCGGATTGAGCATCACGGCCGCTACCGCGGCGGTGTTGTTCTCCGTGCCGGGAACAGCGCTCGCCGTTCCCCTCGCTTACCAGCAGCCTCCACCCCCCGACACCGCGTCGGAGGCGCTGGCCCAGTACCAGCAACTGTCGCAGCAGGTCTCCGCGGTCAACGAGCAGCTGCTCGCGGCCAAGACGGACCTCGACGCGAAGAACGCCGCGTTGGCCCAGGCCAACCAGGACCTCGCCGCCGCGAACGCGGCCAAGTCCCAGGCCGCGGCCGACGAGGAGGCCTACCGGGGCCAGGTCGACAAGCTGACCAACGCGTCCTTCCAGGGCGCGAGCTTCAACAAGCTGTCGGCCCTGCTCACCGGTGACTCCGCGGACGACTTCCTCGAGCGCGCGTCGGCGCTCGGTGTGCTCGCGGCCGACAACGAGGAGGCGCTCGGCAAGCTGGCCGCCGCCTACAACCAGGCCGAGGACGCCGAGAAGAAGGCGACGGACGCGCAGAAGCGCGCGACCGACGCCCAGGCGGCCGCCCAGCAGCTGACCGACCAGATCAGCAAGACGAAGACCGATCTGGACGCGCAGGTCGAGACGCTCGAGGCGCGGTACGACGAGCTGTCCGGCAAGGACAAGGACACGCTGGAAGGGGGCAACGACAACAGCGTCTACCTCGCCCCCGCGGGTGTGGGTGGCCAGGCCGCGGCGGCGGCCATGTCGCAGCGCGGCAAGCCCTACGTGTGGGGTGCCGCAGGCCCCAACAGCTACGACTGCTCCGGCCTCACCATGTGGGCCTACGCGAAGGTCGGCGTCCAGCTCCCGCACTCCAGCCGCGCGCAGTACGGCTACGGCAAGTCCGTGGCCTACGGCCAGTGGCAGGCCGGTGACCTGCTGTTCTACGGCAGCAGTGCGGGCTCGATCCACCACGTCGCGATGTACATCGGCAACGGCCAGCTGGTGCACGCCTCCACCACGGGCACACCCGTCCAGACGGGTGCCGCACCGCGGGCCGGCGGCAGCGACTACCTCGGCGCCCGGCGCCTCGCCGGCTGAGGACCAGTCTCGTAACCGACAAGTGGAGCCACCCCGGATGCGGGGTGGCTCCACTTGTCAGTGGCTCATTCGGTCGGGGATCTCGCAGGTACTCGGATGTAAGGGAGAAGTGCGCCACATGGCGTCGCACAGAATCAGGCGCACGGTCCGCGCGGGGTTGAGCATCACGGCCGCCACCGCGGCGGTGTTGTTCTCCGTGCCGGGACCGGCCCTCGCCGTTCCCCTGGTCTACCAGCAGCCCCCGCCCCCGGAGAACGCCTCGGACGCGTTGGCGCGGTACCAGCAGCTGTCGCAGCAGGCCGAGGCGGTCAGTGAGCAGCTGAACGCCGCCCAGGTCGACCTCGACGCGAAGAACGCGGCGCTGGCCCAGGCCAACCAGGACCTCGCCGCCGCGAACGCGGCCAAGTCGCAGGCCGCGGCCGACGAGGAGGCCTACCGGGGCCAGGTCGACAAGCTCACCAACGCCTCGTTCCAGGGCGCGAGCTTCAACAAGCTGTCGGCCCTGCTCACGGGTGACTCGGCGGACGACTTCCTGGAGCGCGCGTCCGCGCTGGGGGTCCTCGCGGCGGACAACGAGGAGGCGCTGTCCAAGCTGGCCGCCGCGTACAACCAGGCCGCGGACGCCGAGAAGAAGGCGAAGGACGCGCAGAAGCGCGCGACGGACGCCCAGGCCGCGGCACAGCAGCTGATCGACCAGGTCGCCAGGACGAAGACCGACCTGGACGCGCAGATCGAGCAGGTCAAGGCCCAGTACGACGAGCTGTCCGGCGCGGAGAAGGACACGCTGCGCGGCGGGACGGACAACACCGTCTACCTCGACCCGGGCGGCAAGGGTGGCGCGGCGGCCAAGGCGGCCATGGACCAGCGCGGCAAGATGTACAAGTGGGGCGGCGTCGGCCCGACCGTCTTCGACTGCTCCGGCCTCACCATGTGGGCCTACGCGAAGGTCGGCGTCCAGCTCCCGCACTCCAGCAAGTCCCAGTACGGCTACGGCAAGGCCGTGGCCTACGGCCAGTGGCAGGCCGGTGACCTGCTGTTCTACGGCAGCAGCGCGGGCTCGATCCACCACGTCGCGATGTACGTCGGCAACGGCATGCTGGTGCACGCCTCGACCGACGGCGTGCCCGTCAAGACGGCCCCCGCGCCGGACGGCGCCGGCGGGGACTACCTCGGCGCCCGCCGGATCGTGGGTTGACGAACACAACGATCACAAGGCGAGGGGCCGGCGCGTTCGCGGCGGCCCCTCGCCGTGCCTACCCCTAGCATGCTTCCTGTGCAGCCCAGGGCGAAGATCCGGACGTGGCTCGGCGCGGCGGTGGTCGCGGCCGTGCTCGGTGGGCTCGCCCTCGTCTCGTTCCCCGGCGCGGCGCCACCGGCCACCTCGACCGGCGGCCCCGGCCGGCCGATGGGTGCGGTCAGCCCGGCCCCGCCCGTCGACGAGGCCAGCCGCGCCGACGCCGTCGACGACCTGCTCCGCCGCCGCGCCCAGGCCGTGCGCACCCACGACGAGCAGGCGTTCCTCGCCACCCTCGACCCGAAGGCCGACCAGACGTTCGTGGCCGGGCAGCGGCGCCTGTTCACCAACCTCGCCGGCGTCCCGTTCGACGAGTGGACCTACCGGCTGAACCCGGACGACGCACTCGACCTGACCGAGCTGCCCGACACCGGCCCGGCGGACGAGCTGTGGGCGCCGGCCGTCGACCTGCGGTACGCGTTGCGCGGCGCCGACCTCATCCCGACCGACCGGACCATGGGCTACCTGTTCGCCCGGCACGGCGACTCCTGGTACCTGCGGTCCGACACCGCGCTCGACGCGCTGGGCCGGCGCACCTGGCGCGGCCCGTGGGACTTCGCGCCCTGCGTGGTGACCACGACCGAGCACGGCATCATCCTGAGCCACCCCGGCGGCGAGCCGGTGGTGGAACGGCTGGTGCGTGAGCTGGACCCCGCCGTCGAGGGGGTCAGCGCGATCTGGCCGACGTCGTGGTCGCAGCGGGTCGCGCTCGTGCTGCCGGACTCGCTCGGCGAGATGCGGGCGCTCGTGGGGCCGGACTTCCCGGTCGAGTCGGTCGTCGCGGTCGCGGTGGCGGACCGGGTGGACAACAAGACCCGCACGGTCGCGGGCCAGCGCGTGGTGCTGAGCCCCTCCGGGGTCCGCGCGCTGTCGGTCGCGTCGCTGCGGATCGTGCTGCGGCACGAGATCACCCACCTCGCGGCCCGAGCGGACACCGTGGACGGCTCGCCGACCTGGCTGCTGGAGGGCTTCGCGGACTACGTCGGCTACCGCGACAGCGGCGTCACCCTGGCCGAGGGCGCGCCGGACCTGGCGAAGATGGTGCGGCAGCAGGGCCTGCCCACCGCGTTGCCGGAGGACCGCGCGTTCCGCTCGGGTGGGACGGAGCTCGACCTCGCCTACCAGCAGAGCTGGTCGCTCAGCCGCTACATCGCCGAGCGGTACGGCGAACCGGCGCTGATCGCCGTGTACCGCAGGATCGCCGGCGCCGGCCCGGTCTCCGCGACCGAGACGGACACCATGCTGCGTGAGCTGCTCGGAGTGGACCGAAACGGACTGGTGGCCGACTGGCAGTCCTACCTCCGGGACGCGCTCAAGTAGGGTTTGCCGGTGACCAGGACCCTGCTCGTGACCAACGACTTCCCGCCGCGTCCTGGTGGGATCCAGTCCTACCTGCACGCTCTGGCCACCCGGTTGCCCGAGGACGACCTGGTCGTGTACGCCCCGGCCTGGGACGGTGCCGAGGAGTTCGACAAGGCGCAGCCGTTCCCGGTCGTGCGGCACCCGTCCGGCCTGATGCTGCCGACGCCGGGAGTCGCCCGCCGGGCCAGGGAGATCCTGCGTGCCGAGGCGTGTGACACCGTCTGGTTCGGCGCGGCGGCGCCACTGGCCCTGCTGGCGCCGACGATGCGGAACGCCGGTGCCCGCAGGGTGATCGCGAGCACACACGGGCACGAGGTGGGCTGGTCGATGCTGCCCGGCGCCCGGCAGGCGTTGCGCCGCATGGGGTCCACAGCGGACGTGGTGACGTTCGTGAGCAAGTACACCCGCTCCCGGTTCGCGTCGGCGTTCGGCCGCATGGCGGCGCTGGAGTACCTGCCGTCCGGGGTGGACACGGATCAGTTCAAGCCGGACTTCCACGCCCGCAAGGAGATCCGCACCCGCTACGGCCTCGGCGACCGGCCGACCGCGGTGTGTGTGTCCCGGCTGTGGCCCCGCAAGGGCCAGGACATGCTGATCCGGGCGCTGCCGGTCATCCGCCAGCGGGTGCCGGACGCGGCGCTGCTGCTGGTGGGCGGCGGCCCGTACGAGGACCGCCTGCGTGCGCTGGCCGCGCAGCTGGACATGTCGTCCCACGTGGTCTTCACCGGCCGCGTGCCATGGGAGGAGCTGCCGGCGCACTTCGGCGCCGGTGACGTGTTCGCGATGCCGTGCCGCACGCACGGGCGTGGCCTGGACGTGGAGGGCCTGGGCATCGTCTACCTGGAGGCGTCGGCGTCGGGACTGCCCGTGGTGGCGGGCAACTCGGGTGGCGCCCCGGAGACCGTCCTGGACGGCGTGACCGGCAACGTGGTGGACGGCCGGGACCTGCCGGCCATCGCGAAGTCCGTCGGCGACCTCCTGGCGGATCCCACGATGGCGTCGGAGATGGGTGAGGCGGGCCGTCGCTGGGTGTCGCGGCACTGGCGGTGGGAGGACATCGCCGGCCGCCTGACCCGCCTGCTGGACGGCTCAGCCTTCTAGCGCGAGCACCTCGATACCGATGCCGCGGTAGAAGTTCACCCGGCCGGGGTCGAGGGCTTCCCCGGACGTGAACGCCGCGACGCAGCGGCCGCCGAACGCGGCCCGCAGCTTCGGGTACACGACCCGGCTGGCCACCGCGTGCTTGACCCGCAACGCGAGCGGCGCCGCGCCCCGGCGTGCCCCGTACGAGACGGCGACGGACTCGGCCGTGTCGAACAGGAGCATGCTGCCGTCGGCGTAGGCCTTGGCGCGGGCGGCGTCGTGGAACCGCCCGAGCAGCACGGCGTCCGCCACGATCACGCGGGGCCGGAACACCCCGAGATCGGTGAACAGGTCGTCCTCGTCCGGCACGTGGCCCAGGGTCGTCCGGGTGTACGCGCACGCCAGCGTCACGATCCGGCACGGCAGGTCGGTGAGCTGCAGCAACACCAGCAGCGAGTTCCCGGCCCGCAGCAGCGCGGGGTGCGCGGCGACCGTGGCCCGCACCTCGGCCAGCACGTCGCCGTGCGTGAGCTCGACCCGTTTCGGGTGATCCCCACCGGGGTACACGACCGTCGCGAGGTCATCGGCCCGCACCGCGAGCCGCCGTTCGTGGGCGCGGTCGTCGTAGATCTGCGTGCCGAGCGCGGTCAGCTCGGCCACGGCGGACGGCACGTCGTCGTCGCCGTCGAGCTGCCACACCCACACGACCTCGGGCAGCCGGTCCACCACCCGCCGGACGGTCTCGCGGTGCTCCACCTTCTCCACGACCACGCCGCACGCGCCGGAGTCCGACAGGATCCACTCGACCTCCGCCGGCGTCGCCGTCGCGTCGATCGGCACCGTCACGCACCCGACCGTCCAGCAGGCGAAGTCGAACAGCGACCACTCGTACCGCGGCCCGGACATCAGCGCGATCCGGTCGCCCGGCTGGAGCCCGGCCGCGATCAGCCCCTTCGCCAGCTCGAGCACCCCGGCGGCGAACTCCCGCGTCGTCACGTCGACCCACGAGCCGCCGAGCCGGCGGCGGAACCCGATGGTCGCGCCGAACCGCTCCGCGTTGGCCCAGACCATGTCGGTGAGGCTCTCGTCGCTGTCGGTCACAGAAGAAAACTAGCGCGCCGGCGCGTGCGATGTGTTTCAGGGCCGTGACATGCTGCCTATCGTGCCCTCGGTAGACGTGATCGACGAGACCTTCCTCGCCGTGCCGCCCTCGACGGTGAAGGCCGCCTTCGCCGATCCACGTGCCTGGCGCCGCTTCTGGCCCGACCTCGAGCTCGCGGTGTACGCCGACCGCGGCGACGAGGGGGTGCGCTGGACCGTGCGCGGCGCGCTGGTCGGGACGATGGAGGTGTGGCTGGAGCCCGTGCTGGACGGCACGGTCCTGCACTACTTCCTGCGGGCCGACTTCCCGCCGGGCGTCGAGGGCCGCAAGCCGGTCAGGGAGGTGCGGCGCCGGCAGCAGGCGGCCAAGGCCGTCGCGCTCGACCTCAAGTTCGTGCTCGAGGACGGCAGGCCGCCCGGCATCGCGCCGGCTGGTGGTTGACTCGTGGTCATGCGGGTTCACGTGGTTTCCGACGTCCACGGCAACTCCGAGGCGCTCGCGCGGGCCGGGGACGGCGCGGACGCGCTGGTCGTGCTCGGCGACCTGATCGACTTCGTCGACTACCACGACCACGGCGGCGGGATCCTCGGCACGGTGTTCGGCGCCGAGGCGGTCGGCGAGTTCGCCCGGTTGCGGCGGGAGCGGCCGGCCGAGCTGCCGGCGTTCGCGCGGGCGCTGTGGGGGTCGGTCGGCGACGCGGCGGCCGTGGTCGAGGAGGCGGTGCGCGGTCAGTACGCCCGGCTGTTCGCCGCGATGACCGCGCCGACCTACGCGACGCCGGGCAACGTGGACACGCCCGACCTGTGGCCGGAGTACGCCGGTCCGCACGTCCGGATCCTCGACGGCGAGGTCGCGGAGATCGGCGGGCTGCGGTTCGGGTTCGTCGGCGGCGGGCTCCTCCCGCCCGGGGTGACGACCCGCCGGCCCGGGGTGTTCCGGCCGTACCTGCGCACCGAGGACGACTTCGCGGCCGGGATCGCGCGGCTCGGCGAGGTGGACGTGATCTGCACGCACATCCCGCCGGACGTGCCGGAGCTGTCCTACGACGTGGTGGCGCGGCGGTTCGAGTCCGGCTCGCCGTCGCTGCTCGACCTGATCACGAAGCAGCAGCCGCGCTGGGCCGTGTTCGGGCACGTCCACCAGCCGCTCGCGCCGCGGATGCGCATGGCGTACACCGAGTGCGCGAACGTCGGGCACTTCCAGCGGACCGGGCGGCCCTACGTGCTGCGTTGGTGACGTTTACGCTCGGGTAGCCTCCCCCGCATGGCCGACGAGTCCACCCAGTCCATCGTGGTCGACGCACCTCCCGAGGACGTCATGGCGGTGATCGCGGACTTCCCGGCGTACCCGGAATGGGCGAACGCCGTGAAGAGCACCGAGGTCCTCGACGAGTTCGAGGGCGGTAAGGCCCGCGAGGTGAAGTTCACCCTCGACGCCGGGCCGTTCAAGGACGTGTACACGCTCGCGTACGACTGGGCGTCCGACGGGCTGTCCGTGGACTGGAACCTCGTCAAGGGGCAGATGCAGAAGGCCCAGCAGGGCCGGTACCTGCTCACCCCGGAAGGCGACAAGACGCGGGTCACGTACACGCTGTCCGTGCAGCTGGCCGTGCCGATGATCGGCCTCTTCCGCCGCAAGGCCGAGAAGATGATCATGGACATCGCGCTCAAGGAGCTGAAGCGCCGCGTCGAGGACGGCTGAGCGCGGCTTGCGAAGCGAACCATCGCTATGAGCGGAGCGACCGGCCCGGCGCGGCTGCTGCTGTTCACCGGCAAGGGGGGCGTCGGTAAGACCACCCTCGCCGCGGCGACGGCTGCCCGCCTCGCGACCGGTGGGCGCAAGGTGCTGGTCGCCTCGGCGGACCCGGCGCACTCGCTCGGCGACGCGTTCCGGGTGCCGGTCACCGCCGAGCCGTCCGAAGTGGACACCTGTCTGTACGCCGCGCACGTGGACGCGCGGGGGCTCGCGGACCGTTCCTGGCAGGCGATCCGGCGCGAGCTGCGCGGGTTCCTCCCCGGACTGTCCGATGTGGATGCGGCGGAACTGACCGTGCTGCCCGGGGTCGACGAGCTGCTGGCGCTGACCGAGGTCGCCCGGCTCGCGGCGGAGGGACCGTGGGAGGTCGTGGTCGTCGACTGCGGGCCGACCGCGGAGACGTTGCGGCTACTGGCGTTGCCGGAGGCCGTGGGCGGCTACCTCGAGCGGTGGGGGCGGCACGTGTCAGGGCTGGCCCGGCATGTCGGCGAGCTGCGGGACGTGCTGGTCGATCCCACCCGGACGTCCGTGCGGCTGGTGCTCACGCCGGAGCGGATGGTCGTGGCGGAGACCCGCAGAACCCTTGCCGCACTGGCGTTGCGGAGCATCCAGGTCGACTCGCTGATCGCGAACCGCCTGGTGCCGCCCGCGAAGCGGTGGCGCGGGCCGGCGGCGAGCTGGCTGCGGACCCGGCGCGCGGAGCAGGACGCCGTGCTGTCCGAACTGGACGCCTCGATGAGCCTGCCGGTGCGGCTGGTCGAGCACCGCGCGACGGAACCCGTTGGCGTGCCGGCGTTGCTGGCGTTGGCGGAGGAGCTGTACGGCACCGAGGATCCACTGCGGACGGCCGGTCCCTACGCGACACCGCTGCTCTCGGTGCGGTCGGTCGAGGGTGGCTACGAGCTGACGGTCGCGCTGCCGCTCACCCATGAGTCTACTGTGGACCTGACGCGGGTCGGCGACGAGCTGGCGATCACCGTGGACGGCGTGCGCCGGCTGGTGGCCCTGCCGGTGCTGCTGCGGCGGCACCGGGTGACCGACGCGGTGACCAGGTCGGGTGGGTTGGTGCTGCGTTTCGAGGCGGGAGGGGTCCAGTGAGCGGAGCTTGCGGAGCGAACCATCGGGGTTCAGGGCGTCGTCGAGTCCGCGGAGCGGGCGAGAGGGCGTCATGAGCGCTGAGCCGGGGAGCCGGCTGGCCGAGGAGTTGCGGCTCCTGGTGGCGGCCGTCGCCGACCGGGCCGGGCCCTGGTTGGACCGGGTCGCGGCCGAGCCGGCCGACGGCTCGTGTTCGTGGTGCCCGCTGTGTGCCGCCGTCGCGCTGGTGCGGGGCGAGCCCAACGCGCTGGCCGGGCGCGGGCTGGACGCCGCCGCCGACGTCGTCGCGTTGCTGCGTGCCGTGCTCGCGGACCGGTGGGAGCCGGGTGTCTCGCACATGCCCGGGTTCACCCCGGCGGAGCAGCCGTCCCCGAAGGTGCAGCACATCCCCGTCCGGCGGGAGCCCCGTTGAGGGCCAGGACCACGATCGGTGTCGATATCGGGGGGACGAGCGTGCGGGCCGGGGTCGTGGACCGGCACGGCAACGTCCTGGACACCGCGCGTGCGCCGACCCCGGCCGGTGAGACCGCGCTGGAGGACGCGATCGTCGCGGCCGTGAGCGGGCTCGCCACCCGGCACCGGGTGTGCGGGGTCGGCCTGGCCGTGGCCGGCTTCGTGGCCAACGACCGCCGCACGGTCATGTTCGCGCCGCACCTGGCCTGGCGGGGCGCCCCGGTGGCCGACCGCATCTCCGAGCGGCTCGCGCTGCCGGTGGTCCTGGAGCACGACGCGAACGCGGCCCTGCTGGGCGAGCACCGGTTCGGCGCGGCGACGGGCGCGAAGGTGGCCCTGCTCGTCGCGATCGGCACGGGCATCGGCGGCGGTCTGCTGCTCGACGGTGAGCTGTTCCGCGGCGCGCACGGCGTGGCGCCGGAGCTGGGGCACCTGCGGCTCGTGCCGGGCGGCCGCGCGTGCCCGTGCGGCAAGCAGGGCTGCTGGGAGCGGTACTGCAGCGGCACGGCCCTGAGTGCCACGGCGGTGGAGCTGCTGGCACGCCACCCGGGCCGCTCCACGGTCCTGCTCCGCGACTCGATGGACGCCCGCGCGATCACCGGCCGCAAGGTCGCGGCCGCCGCGCGGGAGGGCGACCCGCTGGCCCAGCGCGCGATGTCCGAACTGGCCCGCTGGCTCGGCGAGGGCCTGGCACTGGCGGCGGACATCTACGACCCGGAGGTCGTGGTCATCGCCGGCGGCGTCTCGGAGTCGGCCCCCCTCTTCCTGGACGACGCCCGCGACCACTACAAGAAGATGATCACCGGCGCCGGCTACCGCCCCCTCGCCCGCATCCGCACGGCCCAACTGGGCGACGACGCGGCCCTGGTAGGCGCGGCCGCCCTGGCGGCGGAGGGCTGCTGATGCGTGCCAGGGACCACCTCCGCAAGGCCCTGATGCTCCTCGACCGCGGCTTCGCCGACCGCGGCGAGTCCTCCCTGACCACGGCGATCACGGCGGCGGAGCAGGAACCCGACGTGGCGACCCTGGTGACGGCCCTGTGCTGCCTCGGCGACCTCTATGCCCAGCAGAACCGCCCGGCAGAGGCGAGAACGGCCCTGACAGCGTGCCTGGCCGTAGAAGTCCCACCCGCCCTGGACGACGTATGCGCCACCCCACGCGCCCAGGCCCACTCACTCCTGACCACTCTCTGAACCCCCGCGAGTCCCGCTTTCAGCCCCGGTGAGTCCCGTTTTCGGGCACGCCCTGGGTTGGTCCCGAAAACGGGACTCGCGGGGGCCGAGGACGGGACTCGCGGGGTCCTGGAGCGGGACTCGCGGGGGCTGGGGGCGGGACTCGCGTCAGATCTGGGCGCCGTCGTCGCGGGCGTTGGGGTCCTTCGGGTTCTGGCGGACGCGGAGGAGGAGCATGCCGCCGCCGCAGGTGATCGACAGCAGGGCGATCGGGACGGCGACCTGGACGCTCAGACCGATCAGGCTCGGGACGATCAGCAGGACCACGCCGATCACGATCAGGACCAGGGACACGATCGTCAGCGGGCGTAGCTTGGGGAGCGGGGGCGGCTCGGGCGGGACGTAGTGCTCCTCGTCGGTGCTCCACGACCAGTCCCACTCCGCGTCGTGGCCGCGCCAGGACGTCGGCGGGTCCTGGGGTGCCCGGGGCCGGTCCGCCGCGGCCGGGTCGACCGCGGGGGAGGGCATGCCGACGGGCGGTGTGCCGTCGGGGTCGTCGGCGACCGGAAGCTCGGAAGTGTCCGTGAGGTCGTCCACGTCCGGAATCGTCCGTCCGACACCCTCACGGCGCAGGTCCGCAACGATCTCCGCGAACGCGGCGTCCACGTCGTCAGGCCGGTCGGACACCCAGGCCTCCTCGGTCCACGAGCCAGCGGGCAGATGCTCACGGTCATGGTCGCACGAACTGAGCCGTCCATGGCCGGATCTCTCTTCCATGTTTACTCGTTGGGTACGGTGGACGGTCGGGAGGGTTAGCCCTGTTACATGTTCCGACAATCGGGTGGCGAAGCATTGTGCGCGTCGGCCACCCTGCCTACGCTCGACAAACGCGTCGGGCGGCCAGAGAGGGAGGCGCGGGAAGCGGTGTACTTCTGGATGAAGTGGGTGTTCATAGGACCGCTGCTCCGACTCTTCTTCCGGCCGGAGGTCGAGGGCGTCGAGAACATCCCGGCCAAGGGCGGTGCGCTGCTCGCCAGCAACCACCTCGCCGTCGCGGACTCGTTCTTCCTCCCGCTGATGCTCTCCCGCCGGGTCACCTTCCCCGCCAAGCTCGAGTACTTCACCCAGCCCGGGCTGAAGGGCCGGCTCAAGAAGTGGTTCTTCACCGGCATGGGCCAGATCCCGATCGACCGGTCCGGCGGCGCCGCCGCGCAGGCCGCGCTCGACACGGGTATCCGGCTGCTCCGTGAGGGCCATCTGCTCGGCATCTATCCGGAGGGCACCCGTTCCCCCGACGGGCGGCTCTACAAGGGCAAGACCGGGCTCGCCCGAATGGTCCTGGAGGCCCGCGTCCAGGTCATCCCGGTCGCGATGTTCGGCACGGACAAGGCCAACCCGATCGGCTCCAAGATGTGGCGCCCGCACAAGATCCGCATCAAGATCGGCAAGCCGATGGACTTCTCGCGGTACGAGGGTCTGGCCGGCGACCGCTTCGTCGAGCGGTCCATCACCGACGAGATCATGTACGCGCTGATGGAGCTGTCCGGCCAGGAGTACGTGGACATCTACGCCGCCAAGGCCAAGGAGCTGCTCGCCGAGCAGGAGGTCGAACTGCCCAGCCAGCAGCGCCGCACCGCCCGCGAGGCCGACCGCATCCCGGAGACCGAAGCAGGCTGAATAGGCTGCTCCGGTGAAGTTTTTCTACGACACCGAGTTCATCGAGGACGGATCGACCATCGACCTGGTGTCGATCGGTGTCGTGGACGAGAACGGCCGTGAGTTCTACGCGGTGTCCACCGAGTTCGACCCCGGCCGGGCCGGCCAGTGGGTGCGCGAGCACGTGCTCGACAAGCTGCCGCCGCCGGCGGACCCGGCCTGGTGCGACCGCGCGACCATGCGGGACCGCCTCATGAGGTTCTTCAACCGCGGTCGGGACCGGGTCGAGCTGTGGGCGTGGTTCGCGGCGTACGACCACGTCGCGCTCGCCCAGCTGTGGGGCGACATGCCGGCGCTGCCGCGGGAGCTGCCCCGCTTCACCCGCGAGCTGCGCCAGCGGTGGGAGGACGTCGGCAAACCGCCCCTGCCGCCCCCGCCGAGCGACGCCCACGACGCCCTCGCCGACGCCCGCCACAACCTGGTGCGCTGGCGAATCATCGAGGCCGAACGGGTGAAGCGAGGGTTTCCCATCAGTTAAGACGGGCCGCCTTGCTGCACCGATCCAGAAGGTGGCACCCTACGGGCGAATAGACCCGGACAGGACCTCAGCTCAAGCGGTCGGTTGGAGGATCGAGCACATGCGCGTCGGATTGCTCACAGGTGGCGGTGACTGCCCAGGACTGAACGCGGTCATCCGCGCTGTGGTCCGCAAGGGTGTCGAGGCTTTCGGATGGGAGACCGTCGGTTTCCGCAACGGCTGGCTGGGCCCGGTCGAGGGCATCCTCCGACCGATCGGGCTCGACGACGTCGAGGACATCCTGACCCGGGGCGGCACGATCCTCGGCTCGTCGCGGACCAACCCGTACAAACTCGACGGCGGCGTCGAGAAGGTCAAGGCGAACCTCGCCGGGCACGGCGTGGACGCCCTGATCGCCATCGGCGGCGAGGACACCCTCGGCGTCGCGAAGCGGCTGACCGACGACGGTGTCAACGTGGTCGGCGTGCCGAAGACCATCGACAACGACCTGGACGCCACGGACTACACGTTCGGCTTCGACACCGCGGTGCACATCGCGACCGAGGCCATCGACCGGCTGCGTACGACAGCCGAGTCGCACCACCGCGCGCTGGTCGTCGAGGTCATGGGCCGCCACGCCGGCTGGATCGCGCTGCACTCCGGCCTCGCCGGCGGCGCGAACGTGATCCTGGTGCCGGAGCGGCACTTCGACCTCGAGCAGGTCGTCGACTGGGTGCAGCGGCGGTTCGAGCGCGAGTACGCGCCGATCATCGTGGTCGCCGAGGGCGCGCTGCCCGAGGGCGGCAAGGAGAAGCTGCTGACCGGTGAGAAGGACGCGTTCGGCCACGTCCGGCTGGGCGGCATCGGCCAGTGGCTGGCCGAGGAGATCGCGGAGCGCACCGGCAAGGAGTCCCGCGCGGCCGTGCTCGGCCACATCCAGCGCGGCGGCACGCCGACCGCGTACGACCGCGTGCTCGCCACCCGCTTCGGCCTGCACGCCGCGGACGCCGTGCAGGACGGCGACTTCGGCGTGATGGTCGCCCTGCGCGGCACCGACATCGTGCGGGTGAAGCTGGCCGAGGCGACCGCCGAGCTGAAGACCGTGCCGGAGTCGCGCCTCAAGGAGGCCGAGGTCTTCTTCGGCTGAGGTCACGGGCATAGGGTGCCCGTATGGATCTCGACGAGCTGCTGTGGGCAGGCGCGGACGCGCAGGCCGCCGCGCTGCGCGACGGTGAGGTGTCCGCGCCGGACCTGCTCGAGGCCGTGCTGCGCCGGCTTGACGCGGTCAACGAGAAGCTGAACGCGTTCCGCGTGGTCTGGGCCGACGAGGCACGGGCGCAGGCGGCGGACGCGCAGCGGCGGCTCGACGCGGGGGAGCGCACCCCGCTCCTCGGCGTGCCGATCGCGGTGAAGGACGACCAGGACGTGACCGGCGACGTCACGGCCATGGGTGGCCGCCCGCAGTTCGACCCGGCCGAGGCGGACGCGCCGACCGTGGCCCGGCTGCGTGCGGCCGGTGCCGTGCTCGTCGGCCACACCCGCACGCCGGACCGCTGCCTGTGGCCGTTCACCGAGACGCTCACCTTCGGCGCCACCCGCAACCCGTGGGACCTCAACCACACGCCCGGCGGGTCGTCGGGCGGCTCGGCCGCGGCGGTGGCGGCGGGCGTGGTCGGCGCGGCGACCGGCTCCGACGGCGGCGGGTCGGTGCGCATCCCCGCGAACTTCTGCGGCCTGTTCGGCATCAAGACCACCCGCGACCTGATCAGCATGGGCGACGAGGAGCACTGGAACGGCCTGGCCGTGATCGGCCCGCTCGGCCGGCGGGTCGCCGACGCCGGCGCGATGCTGGACGTGATCACCGACGAGCCGGGCGGCTACCGGGACGCGGTCGACGCCGACCCCGGGAAGCTGCGGATCGCGATCTCCCTGCGTGGCCCCCTCGGCCCGACGCCCATCGAGCGGGAACGCAAGCAGGCCGTGCAGAAGATCGCCGACCGGTTGAGCGTGCTGGGCCACGAGGTGGTGCCGGCCGAACCGCCGTTCGGCCCGATGGCGAGCCAGCAGTTCTTCGTCCGTTTCCTGCGCGGGGTCGCCGACGACGTCGCGCAGCTACCGCACCCGGAGTGGCTGGAGCCCCGGACGAGGCGCATCGCGGCCGTCGGCCGGCGCGTGCCGGACGCGCTGTTCAACCGCATGCGCGCGGCGGAGGCCGGCCTGCACGCGGCGATGGCGACGTTCTTCGGCGACTTCGACGTGGTCCTGCAGCCGGGCTGGACGGCCCGCCAGCCGAGGATCGGCCGGTTCCACGGCGCCGGGGCGTCCCACACACTGGCCGCGGTGTCGATGGGCATCGCGTTCTACCCGATCTGGAACGTGCTGGGCTACCCGGTGGCGGCGCTACCGGCCGGCTTCGACGAGGTCGGCCTGCCGATGGGCGTGCAACTGGCCGGCCCGGCGGGCACGGAGAAGCGGCTGCTGTCCCTCGCGGGCCAGTACGAACGCGCCCACCCGTGGACCTCCCGGCGGCCCACGCTCTAGCCAGCGGGCTGCCACGGGGGCTTGGCCCAGTCCCACGTGGGCATCTCCTCCGGGGCCGGGGCGTCCGCGCCCGGCGCCGAGAAGATCACCGCGAGCCGGCTGCCCCACTCGAGGTACCCGACGAACGACGCGCGGAACTCGGGGTCGGCGGGCAGCCCGACCTCGTCCGCCGTGTCGATGAGGAGGTTCACCCAGCGGCGGCGCTGCTCCTCGGTGATGCCCTTCCCGAGGTGCCGGGAGATCATGTGCGCGTGCCCGCCCCGCGTCCCCGAGTACGCCTTCGGGCCGCCGAACACCTCGCCGACCCACGCCGCCACGTGTCGGGCGTGGTGCGGGTCCATGTGCGCGAACAGCGGCGCGAGCAGCGGCTCGTCCGGCACCTTCTCGTAGAACCGCGTGAACAGCTTCTCGAGTGCCGGCCCACCGCCGGCCCACTCGTAGAGCGTTGGCATGCCCATCAACGAACCACTAACAGGTGAAGCGATCAAGAAGCGTCCGCCGTCGGCGTAAACACGGCTGACACGCCCGGCTACTCTGGTTGCGTGAACTGGACTGTTGACGTGCCGGTGGACACTCTGCCCGAACTTCCGCCGCTGCCGCCGACACTGCGTGCCCGCCTCGACGACGCCTTGTCACGACCGGCCGCGCAGCAACCCGAGTGGCCCGACCCTGAGCAGGTGCGCCAGGTGCGCACCCTCCTGGAGAGCGTGCCGCCGGTCACCGTGCCCAACGAGATCGACCGGTTGCGCGACAAGCTTGCCGAGGTGGCCCGCGGTGAGGCGTTTCTGCTGCAGGGCGGGGACTGCGCCGAGACCTTCGTCGACAACACCGAGCCGCACATCCGCGGCAACATCCGCACGCTGCTGCAGATGGCCGTCGTCCTGACCTACGGCGCGAGCCTGCCGGTCGTCAAGGTCGGTCGCATCGCCGGCCAGTACGCCAAGCCGCGTTCCAACACCACCGACGCGCTGGGCCTGCCGGTCTACCGCGGCGACATCATCAACTCGCTGGCGAAGACGCCGGAGGCGCGCGTGCCCGACCCGGGCCGCATGATCCGGGCGTACGCGAACGCGGGCGCGGCCATGAACCTGGTGCGTGCCCTGACCGCGGCCGGCATGGCGGACCTGTCGAAGGTCCACGAGTGGAACAAGGACTTCGTCAGCAACTCGGCCGCCGGCGAGCGGTACGAGGCGCTGGCCACCGAGATCGACCGGGGCCTGCGCTTCATGCAGGCCTGTGGCGTCGAGGACTCGTCCCTGCACTCGACGGAGATCTTCGCGAGCCACGAGGCGCTGCTGCTCGACTACGAGCGCGCCATGCTCCGCATGGACACCCGCGAGGCCGACCCGCGGCTGTACAACCTGTCGGCGCACTTCCTGTGGATCGGGGAGCGGACCCGCCAGCTCGACGGCGCCCACATCGCGTTCGCGGAGCTGCTGTCCAACCCGATCGGCGTCAAGATCGGCCACACGACCACGCCGGAGCTGGCCGTCGAGTACGTCGAGCGCCTGGACCCGCACAACACGCCGGGCCGCCTGACGCTCATCAGCCGCATGGGCAACCAGCGCATCCGCGACTTCCTGCCGCCGATCATCGAGAAGGTGCAGGCGTCCGGGCACCAGGTCATCTGGCAGTGCGACCCGATGCACGGCAACACCCACGAGTCGCCGAGCGGCTACAAGACCCGCCACTTCGACCGGATCGTCGACGAGGTCCAGGGCTTCTTCGAGGTGCACCGCCGGCTCGGCACGCACCCCGGCGGCATCCACGTCGAGCTGACCGGCGAGGACGTCACCGAGTGCCTCGGCGGCGCCCAGGACATCTCCGACGAGGACCTGAACAGCCGCTACGAGACCGCCTGCGACCCGCGCCTGAACACCCAGCAGTCGCTGGAGCTGGCGTTCCTGGTCGCGGAGATGCTCCGCAGCTGACGCGGAAGAGGCCGGCCCGCGGGGTCGGCCTCTCTCGTGCCACATGCAAAACGAACGTTCATTCATCTAGACTGCCCGCATGCGCACCGCCAGCCGCACCGCCGAGCACGTCGCCCTCTTCCGCGCGCTGGAGACCAGGCGCCCCGACCGCCTCTTCGCCGACGACTACGCCACCCGGTTCCTGCCGGCCCGCTACCGCTGGCTGGTCCGCGCCGCCACGCTCCGACCCGTCGGCCACGGCATCGCGCGGCTCATCGACCACCGCTACCCCGGCGGCCCACGCATGTCCGCCGTCGCCCGCACCAGGCTGATCGACGACCTGCTCACCGAGGCCGAGCCGGCGCAGGTCCTCCTCCTCGGCGCCGGCTACGACAGCCGCGCCCACCGCGTCCCGGGCATCCCGACCACCTACGAGGTCGACCACCCCGCGACCCAGCGGGCCAAACGCCAGCACATCGCCGACCGCCCGCACGTCCACTACATCCCGGTCGACCTCAACGACGAGAGCCTGGCGGGCGCCCTCGGCCGCGCCGGCTTCCCCAGGCGGCGCACCGCGGTCATCTGGGAGGGCGTCACCAACTACCTCACCAAGCGGGCCGTGGACGCGACCCTGCGGGACCTCGTGGCCACGACCGCGAGCGGCAGCACCGTCATCCTCACCTACGTGGACCGCGCGGCACTCGACGACGACACCACGTGGCACCGGTCGGTCCGGAAGGTGGGCGAACCGTGGACGTTCGGCCTCCGCCCCGAAGACCTCCCCGCCTACCTCGACGAGCGCGGGTTGGACCTCAGCGGCGACCTGTCCACCAGGGAGGCCGCCCACCGGTACCACCGCACGGAACCGGCCGCCGAGTTCTACCGGATCGCCTGGGCGGTGGTCCGCTGATGCCCAGGGTCAGCGAGGAACACCTGGCCAACCGCCGCCAGCAGATCCTGGACGCGGCGGCCGACTGCTTCGCCCGCAACGGCTTCCACCGCACGTCCATGCAGGACATCGTCAAGGAGTCCGGCCTGTCCGCCGGCCTCATCTACCGGTACTTCACCGGCAAGGACGACATGATCGTCGCGATCGTCGAGGAGTGGCACACGGACCGCGCGGCGAACCTCACCGACCTCGAGACCTACCTCGACCTGCTGCGCGCCATCGCCGCCCCGGACGCCGAACGGCAACGCAACCTCAGCATGCAGGCCTGGGCCGAGACCATCCGCGAGCCACGCGTCCGCGACCTCGCCCGCCAGGGCGTCGACGAGCAGCGAGCGGCCTTCCGCGGCGCCGCCCCGGACGGTCTGGTCCGCGTCCTCGTCGCCGTCTACCAGGGCCTGCTGCTCCAGGCCTCGTGGGACGACGACCTGGACGTCGAGGCGTTCGTCGGCTCAGTCCGCCAGCTCGTGCAGGGTCGCGCATGACTTGGTGATCGCGGCCGCCAGCACGTCGAGGTCCGGCACGGCGTCCCGGTCCGCCTGCAGCCCGATGTGGACCGAGTCCCGGTACGGGGAGATGGCCACCCCCAGCGCCTGGCCGGGGCCCAGCGGGCCGAACGGGTAGATCTCCGCCAGCGGCGCACCGTCGATCGTGAGCGGTACCGCCGGCAGCGGCACGTTCGTGACCACCGTGTCGAACAGCAGCGGCGCCGCGACCCCCGCCGTGCCCGTGCACAGCCGGTGCAGGGCCGCCGGCAGCCGGTTGGCCAGGATCGCGATCGTCCCGGCGCCCCGCGACGGGCCGGCCGCCTTGTTGGCGTCCATGCTCGCCCGCACGGCACGCAGCCGCTCGACCGGATCGGCCAACCCGACCGGCAGGTCGCACAGGTACCCGGACAGCTGGTTGCCGCCGGCGCCCCCGCGTGCCCGCGTGTTGACCGGGATCAGGGCACGCGGCGTGAGCCCGTCGACCGCCACGTCCCGCGACCGCAGCCACGATCGCAACCCGCCCGCCAGCACCGCGAGCACCACGTCGTTCGTGGTGCCGCCGTGCTGGCGCCGGATCTGCCGCACGTCCGCGAGGTCCAGGCGGACGAACGACACACGGCGGGCGGTGCCACCGGAGGTCAGGAGAGCCGGCACGGGCGGCCTGCGCACGGCCCGCGCCACCGCGCCGGCCATGGCCGCGGTCTCACGCATGGCGTACTCCGGCGGCGTGCCGGACCGGGCCGGCGGCATCCCGCCGTCCAGCAGGGCGCCGGCCAGCGCGACCGCACCCGCCCCGTCCGCGAGCGAGTGGTGCAGCTTGACGAGCACGGCGAACCGCTCGTCCGGCAGGCCGGTCACCACGTGCACGTCCCACGGCGGCCGGGCCAGGTCGAGCGGGGTCGAGAGCCACCCGGCCACGTACGCCTCGAACGTGCGCTGGTCGCTCACCGCGTAGGAGCGCACGTGCGCGGCCGCGTCGAAGTCCGTCGCCGGCCACCACGACGGGAACCAGCTGCCGGCGACCCGCAGCGCGGGCAGCCGGGCCGCCCGTTGCGCCAGCAACGCCGGGAGGCGGGCCGGCGCCGGCCCGCGGAAGACGGCGACAGCGCCGAGGTGCATCGGGCGCTCCCGTGTCTCCAGACTCAGGAACGCCGCGTCCAGCCCACTCAGTCGACCCATGGCTCCACCCAAACAGCGTGACGTGACCACCGAGTTACGTGCACGAGAAGCCGTAATTGTTCACTCGTTCGTGCAGGTCAGCCAAACACGTAGATGGTGACCTTCGAGTTCGGCTCGACCCGGCTGTCAGGTGACGGGTCCTGTTGGAACACCCGGCCACCGTTCCCGCCGCCACCACCACCGCCGAACGGCCGCTGCACGTCGACCTGCAGCCCCAGCTCCTGGAGCTCCTTGACGGCGTCCCGGGTGGTCTTGCCGTTCAGGTCGGGCACGGTGACGGCGTTCGACAGGGTGACCGTGACCTTCCGGTCGTCCCCGTCGATCTTGGTGCCGGCGTCGGGGTCGGTGCTGATGACCCTGCCGCCCTCGACCTCCGGGTCGAACTCCGCCTCGCCCTCCACCGGCTCGAAGCCGTCCTGCCGCAGCTGGTCGAAGGCCTCGTCGCGGGTCTTGTTCCGCACGTCCGGCACCGGCTTGGGCTGGCGGCCCTTGCTGACGACGATGAAGACCGTCTTGCCGATCTCCAGCTCCGTGCCCGGCTGCGGGTCGGTGGTGATGACCTGGCCCTTCGGCACGTTGCTGGAGAACCGGTCCTTGCCCTCGTCGCGGTCCGGCCGCAGGTCCCCGTCCCTGAGCAGCTTCTCCGCCGCGGCCACGTCCATGCCGGCCTGCACGTTCGGCACCTTCGGCTTGCCGGACGAGATGAACAGCGTGACCTGGTCGCCCCGCAGCACCTCGGCGTTCGTGGCCGGGTCCGTGCCGATCGCCATGCCCGCCGCCACGGTGTTGCTGTGCTTGGTCTCGACGTTCGGCTTGAGGTCGTTGTCGGTGAGGAGCTGCTGCGCGTCCAGCGAGCTCTTGTTGGCCACGTCCGGCACCGCGCGGTACCGGCCGGAGGTGAACCACCAGGTCGTGGTGCCCACCAGCGCCAGCACGAGCACGCCGACGACGCTCCACAGCGCGATCATCCCGGCGCGGCTCTGCTTCTTCGGCGGCGGACCGGGACGCTTCGGCCGGGGCGAGCGCGGGGGTGGTGGCTGGGCGGGCAGCCCGCCGGACGGGGGACCGGCCGGCGCCACGAAGTCGGTCGACGCGTTGGCCCGGTCCAGGTCGGTGCGCAGCATCGCGCGGGTGCCCTGCGGGCCGACCGGCCGGAAGCCGGCCGGCGCCGGGCGCACGATCGTGGCGTTCATGGTCGCCGGAGCGGCCGCCGCCACGGGTTGCGCGTTGGTGATGGTCTGCTCCGCGGGGGCGAGCTCCACGACGCTCAGGCCGCCCGTGGCGGGCCCGCGCGCTTCCACCGGCGGCGTCACCGGGAGGGTGCGGTCCGCGACGGTCGGCATGGGCACCGGCACGGCCACGCCCTGCGCGCCGAGCAGCGCACGCAGCTTCTGCACCTCGGCGAGGAACGCGGCGCCGTCGGCCGGGCGGGCCGCCTCGTCGCGGCGGGTGGCCCGGAGCACGAGGGCGTCCAGCTCCGGCGGGATGCCCGACACGAGCGTCGAGGGCGCCGGGACGTCGTCGTTCACGTGCCGGTAGGCGACCGAGATGGCGCTGTCGCCGCTGTAGGGGGCGGCACCGGTCAGCGCCTCGAACATGACGATGCCGGCCGAGTACACGTCACCGGTCGCGCTGGCCGCGCCCGTCGTGACCTGCTCGGGGGAGAGGTAGGCGACGGTGCCGAGGATGACGCTCGCGCTCGTGGTCCCCGCGCTGTGCACGGCCCTGACCAGGCCGAAGTCGCCGACCTTGACCGTGCTGCCCTGCTCGCCGGCGTGCCCGATGAGCACGTTCTCCGGCTTGACGTCGCGGTGCACGAGCCCGGCGCGGTGCGCGGCGGCGAGCGCGGCGAGCACCGGTTCCATGATCGCCAGCGTGAGCGGCACGGACAGCGCCCCACGCTCGTTGATCAGGTCCCGCAGGGTGCCGCCGTCGACCAGCTCCATCACCAGGTACACGAGGTCGCCGTTCGGCGACCGGTCGACGCCCTGGTCGTGCACGGCGACCACGTTCGGGTGATGGATCTTGGCGGCCGACCGCGCCTCCCGCTCGAAGCGGTCGACGAACGTGCGGTCGTCCGCGAAGCGCGCGTCCATCACCTTGATCGCGACCCGGCGGTCGAGCCGCGTGTCCAACCCGCGGTACACCGATGACATGCCACCGCGGGCGAGCAGCGCGTCGACCCGGTACCGCTGTTCCAACAGCGACCCGATCAAGCCGACTACCCTTTCGTCCACGCCCGTGATGGTACGGAAGGCTCAACCCGTGGTGCGGCGAAGCGGCCGAATTGGACCCGAGGTATGACCTGTCACCGAAATTGCCATACGCGGTCACGGCCTACCTGTGGCATCGTTTGCGGTGTGAGTGCGATCCCCTTCGCCGACGACGTGCTGGGTCCCGAGGTCGAGGTGCTGCCGCTGCCCGAAGTGGCCGACCTGCTGGGACTGCCGGTCAACAAGGTGCGGCAGGCGTTGCGGGACGGTCAGCTCCTCGCGGTCCGCAGGGACGGGGTGCTGAGCGTGCCGAAGCCTTTCCTCACCGCCGACGGCCAGATCGTCAAGGGCCTGCCGGGCACGATCACCGTGCTCGCCGACTCCGGCTTCAGTCCGGACGACATGCTCCGCTGGCTCTTCGAGCCGGACGAGACGCTGCCGGGCGGGACCCCCATCGAGGCACTGCGTGCCACGGGTGGCCGTGAGGTCAAGCGGCGGGCTCAGGCACTCGCGTTCTGAGCCCTGGTCGGTTGTCCGGTCTGCTCCGCGACCAGCGCGTCCACGTAACGCCGTCGCTGGGCGTCGGTCCCCACGTGCACGAACCCCAGCAGGAACGCCAGCCGGGCGAGTGCCTGGCCCCGGCGGGTCGGGGCCGCACGCAGGGTCAGCCGGCGGGCGACGCGTGCCGACCGCACGGGCGCGACCCAGCCGCCGAGGACCGTCGCGAACCAGGTGAAAGCCAGGAACGCGGCCGCCCAGCCCACCGCGGCCCAGTGGACTACCAGCGGTGCCCACCCGGCCACCGCCAGGTAACCCGCGCCCCAGGCGAGGACACCGGTGCGGGCCAGCTCGGCGCCGCCGGCCGGTCCCTCGGTCAGCGACGCCCAGCACCCACACGACGCGCCCCGCCGCACGGCGGCCACCACGAAGCCGAGGAACCCCGCGAACGTCACCGCCACGGCGATCCCGACCAGCCGGCCGCCGAGCACGGCGATCCCCACGGCCAGCAGCAGCTCCCACAGCCCGAGTGCCTGGCCGGCGAGCCGCAGGGCGGCGGTCGGCACCGTGCGCCGGACGAAGACGCGCCGCAGCGCCCCGGCCACGTGGTCGGGGCGCCACAGTTTGGGTAGCCCGGCGCTGACCAGGAGGAAGGCCAGCGCGAGCGCGATCCCTTGGGTCACAACAGGTCAGAGCTTGTCATAGCAGTCGGCGATCACGGCCATCACGGCGCCGAGGCTGACGCCCGCGAGCACGATCGCGGCCGCCTCACTGGCCGCGATGCCGATGGCGGCCAGCGCGCTGGCCAGCCACTCGCCGCCCCATCTGGCGGCCACCCCGAGCGCGGCCTTGGCCGTGTCGCTCAGGTTGTCCCACTTCTCCGCCAGCTCCTTGACCGTGTCCTCACCGAGCTGGGCGAGGATCTCGCCGTCCTGGCCGGCGCACGCGGCGAACTCATCCCACGACATTGTTCATCCCCTCTCAGCTCTGGACCTGGTCGAGTGCTTCGCCGGTCGCCTGCAGCGACTCGCCGAGCGTCTTGTCGGTGCCGGCGAACGCCGCGATCAACGGGTCGCCCTCGGCGACCACGCCGACCTCGGGGTCGGCCAGGATCTGGTCGCCGCCCTGCTGCGACAGGGCGTCGAAGATCGCCTTGTCGTCGTCGCCGAGCCCGTCGTACCAGTTGTTGACGTGGTCGTACACCTGCTTGATGTAGTCGGCGTCGACGGAGTCGGCGTCGATGTCGAAGCCCTTCTCGGACAGGGCCCCGTGCAGGTCGCCGCCGCCGTCCCCGCCCTCCGAGCCGTCGCCGTCCACCGGCTGCCACTGGCTGCCGTCCCACTTCCACTGGCCGTCATCGGACACCTGGCCGACCTCGGCCCCGCCACCGTCCTCGGGCACGGGCTGCCAGTCGGCGCCGTCCCACCAATACTTGCCGTCCTCGGAGAGCTGCGCTCCGTCTGGCACCGTCATCGAACATTCCTCCCGCGGATCCGACCACGACCTCCGTGGCCTGTACCAGCGAGGATGACCGTTTCGCGCGGTGTGGGGCAGTCGTGCCGGACCGGGTTAACGGGAGCCGCGGGCCACCCGAAAGGGCAGCGCTCCGGCCGCCGCCAGGGCAAGCCCGGGCGCGGCCAGCCGGAGCCGCCGGTGGGTGGGCACGACCACGCGCCGGCCGAGCACGTCGTAGTCGCACGCGACGATCTCGTCGAGGATGTGCCGGTACAGCCGTGCCGCCGTCCCGATGCACGGCCGGGACTCGGGTCGCAGCAGGGCGATCCCCGGCTCGGCGCGCCGGTAGACGGCCCGTGTGTAGGCCACGAGGTGGGCGAGCGCCCGCCTGATCCGCCGGTCGGTCCGGCGCGTCCGGTGCGCGTGCTCCAGCATCGCCCGGTCCACGCCGAACGCGGCCAGCTCGTCGGCCGGCAGGTACAGCCGGCCCCGGTCGAGGTCCTCGCCGATGTCCCGCAGGAAGTTCGTGAGCTGGAACGCCTCACCCAGGGCGGCCGCGTACGGCGCCGCCTGCGCCCGCGGGCCGGTGGTGCCGAGCACCGGCAGCATCTGCAGCCCGATCACCCCGGCCGACCCGTGCGTGTACTCGGCGAGGTCGGCGAACGTGGCGTAGTCCGTGATCGTCAGGTCCATCCGCATGGACGCGAGGAACTCGGTGAACAACCGCTCCTCGATGCCGTGGCGCCGCACGGTGTCGGTGAGCGCCAGCAGCACCGGATGGGCCGGGGGTGCGCCCGTGAACGCCTCACCGAGGGCCTTCTCCAGGGTGTCCAGCGCGTGTGCCGGGTCGCCCGGCGCGACCGCGTTGTCCACGATCTCGTCCGCGAGCCGCGCGAAGCCGTACAGGGCGTGCACCGCGGGCCGGCTGTCGGCCGGCAGCAGGCGGGTGGCCAGGAAGTACGTGCGCCCGTAGCGCGCGTTGATCCGTCGGCACGCCCGGTACGCCTCGTCCAGCCTCACTTGACGCAGCTCACCCACTGGCCGGCCGGGCACTTCTTCTTGTCCTTGACGTAGTCCGCGACCAGCTGGTTGACCAGCGCGTACGCCGACACCTCGTTCTCGGAGGTGGTGACCAGCGAGTACGTGCACACCGACTTGGTGATGCCCAGGCAGGCCCGCAGCTGCTCCTTGGCGTTGTCCCGCCAGTACCGGGCCGACGCCACGCCGTACTTCCACACGCCGTCGGAGTTGGTGATCTCGTAGACGGCGTGGCCCTTCTCGGTCTCCTGCTTCTTCTTCGGGTCCGCCGCCTTGGCCGCGCCCAGCTGCTCCAGCGACGCGGCGTCCGGCGGGTCGGCCAGCGCGAGCGCGGTCCACACCGCGCCGTACGGGTGGCTGCCGGGCACCGAGTTGGCCCGCTGGTAGAAGGTCACCCACTGCGGCGTGGTGATCGCGCAGCTCATGGCCAGCGAGGCGCCCGGCGCGAGCGGCCCGGAGACCTGCTCGCAGCTGCCCAGCGGCGCGTTGTCGCCCGTCCAGTCGGCCTTCAGGTGCACCCGCACCGCCTTCTTCGACGGGTTGGTGACGTCGACGGCGATCGTGCAGCTGGCCGAGCCGCACGCGTCGAACCGGTTGCCGCCCTGGGTGATCGAGGTGAGCGCGTCGACCGCGGTGCCGAGCTCGTTCTTCGCCCCTGCCGCGAGGTCGGTGTAGATCTTGTTGACGTTCGCGGACATGTCGGTCACCGCGACCTTCAGGTCCTTGGCCTTGGTGTTCTCGGCGGTGCCGATCTCGTCGACGGCGACGCTGACCAGACCGTGCGGCGCGTCCTTGGCCAGGTAGACCGTGCCGCCGTCGACCGGGACCTCCAGCGCCTGCACCGACCCGACGGTGGTGGTCCTGGTGGTCAGCTCCTTGTCCGCGTCCCGGACGGCCTTGCCGGCGGTCTGGGCGACCACGTCCGGGGTGAAGATGTCCGCGAACTCCACACCGAGCAGCACGGTCGGCAGCTTCACCCAGCGGTTGCCGAGCGCGGTGCCGCCGCCGGACGTGACGCCGAAGCGGGTGGCCATGGCGGCCCAGAACTCCGGCGCGCCCTTGAGGAACAGCGTCTTGTCCAGCACGACGATCGACGCGCCGAGGCCCTGGACGGTGATTGTGCCGAACACCTGGCCGCCGCTGGTCGCGGTCACGTCGACGGTGAGCTTGGCGCCGTCGGACGCGGTCAGCTCGCCCTGGTAGCGCACGGCGGCCGACTCGGCGAAGCTCGTCAGCGCCGCCGAGGTCGCCTCCGCCGTGGTGAGCGGGCCGATGTCGACCCCGCTCGCGCTGCCCGGCACCTCGTTGGTGCAGGCGGTCAGCCCGAGCAGGCCCGCCGTGAGCACCGCGATCAGGCGCGATCTTCTGGCCATCGTGCGACTCCCCATCCAGGCGCGCCTGTCGGTCCGTTCGGCGTTTGCCCGGGAGGAGTATCCCAACTCACCGGACCGCCACGTGCCGGGATCTCCGCACCGCCGCGCCGAGGCCTGGTCCGACCACCCGCTCGGCCGCCAGCCGCCCCGAGATCACCACCGGCGGGACGCCGACGCCGGGTGTCGTGCCGCACCCGGCCAGCACGGCGTTCGACACGCCCCGGACCAGGTTGCGGGGCCGGAACGGGCCGGTCTGGCCGAACGTGTGGGCCAGCGAGAACGGGGTGCCCGCGGCGAGCCCCGCCGCCGCCCAGTCGGCCGGGGTGACGAGCCGCTCGACCTCGACGGCGCCGTCGAACCCGGTGAGCCCGCGCCGGTCGAGCACCCTGCCCAGCTCGGCCCGGTACGCGGGCCCGACCCGCGCCCAGTCGATCCGACCGGTCTCCAGGTTCGGGCACGGCGCGAGCACCGAGACGACCTGCCGGCCGGCGGGCGCCAGCCCGGGGTCCGTCGCGGTCGGCCGGGTGACCAGCAGCGACGGGTCGCTCATGAGCCGGCCCCGGCGCAGGATCTCGTCGAACGTGCGGTCCCAGTGCCGGCCGAAGAAGACCGTGTGGTGACCGAGCTCGGGCCAGGTGCGGGTCACGCCCGCGTGCAGCACCACCGCCGACGGCGACCAGCGCGGCCGGACCGGCCGGCGCGGGGCCATGCCCAGCAGCCGGTAGGCGACCGGCAGGTCGGGGGTGAGCACGATCGCGTCGCACGGGACGCGTTCGCCGTGCGTGGTGCGGACGGCCGCCACCCGGTCGCCCCGCAGCTCCAGCCAGGCGGCGCCGGTCGAGAGCCGCACGTCCGCGCCCGCGCGGGTCGCCGCGGCAGCCATGGCCTCGGCGACCGCGGCCACCCCACCGCGGGGGAACCACACGCCCGCGACCGTGTCCATGTAGGCGATGACCCCGTACGCGGCCAGCGCGTGGCGCGGCGCGAGGCCCGCGTACAGGGACTGGAACGAGAACAGCCGCCGCAGCCGCTCGTCGCTGAGGAACCGGCCGATCCTCGGCCCGAGCCGGCCGAACCCGCCGATCGCGGCCAGGTGCGCGAGCCGGGTGGAGACCAGGTCGAGGGGCGAGTCGAAGTTGGCGCCGATGAACGTGTCGCGCTCGACCCGGTACAGCTCGGTCAGCCAGGCACGCAGCCGCCGGTAGCCCGCCGCGTTCGCGGGGCCGGCGACGCGGCGCACCTCGGTCTCCATGGCCGCCGCGTCGGTGTGCACGGCGATGGTGCTGCCGTCCGCGAAGTGCGCGCGGTAGGCCGGGTCGAGCCTGGTCAGCTCGACGTGGGCGGCCAGCGACGAGCCGACGGCGGCGAACGCCTCGTCCAGCAGGTCCGGCATGGTCAGCACGGACGCGCCGGTGTCGATCCGGTAGTCACCCAGCTGGTCGCCGCCGGCCCGGCCACCCACCCGCGGCGCGGCCTCCAGCACGGTCACCCGCCGGCCTGCGCCGAGCAGGTGCAGGGTGGCGGACAGCCCGGACAGCCCGCCGCCGACCACCACCACGTGGTCGGTGGGACCGCTGACCTGGCGACCGGGTCTGTGCATTCAGCGGTCCCGTCTGGTCGCGGCGATCGCGAGGTCCGCGAGCCGGGTGTGGCCCGGCTCGGCCAGCCCCGAGGCGTCGAGCGCGGCCATGCCGGAGGCGGTGAGCTTCTCGATCCGGCGTTCCAGCTCGTCGACCGCGCCGACCTCGACCAGCAGGTCCCGCACGCGTTCGATGGTCGCCGGCGTGAGGTCCGGGTCGCCGAGCGCCCCACGGAGCAGGTTGGCGTCCGCGTACCGGCCCGCCGCGTCGGCGTAGCGCAGGCCCAGCGAGACGAGCAGCGTGCGCTTGCCCTCCCGCAGGTCGTCGCCGGCCGGTTTGCCGGTGACCTCCGTGTCGCCGTACACGCCGAGCAGGTCGTCGCGCAGCTGGAACGCGACGCCGATGTCCGTGCCGAACGTGCGGACCGCGTCGATGGTGTCCTGGTCCGCGCCGGCGAACGCGACGCCGAGGTGCAGCGGCCGCTCGACCGTGTAGGCGGCGGTCTTGAGCCGGGCCACGCCGAGCGCGCGGTCCTCGGACTCGTCGCCCTCGGCCTGCGCGAGCACGTCGAGGTACTGGCCGGCGAACATCTCGGCCCGCATGGCGAGCCACGGCTCCCGGGCGGCGCGGCGCATCCCGTCGGACAGGGGCGCGCCGTTGAACATGTCGTCCGCCCACGCCAGCGCGAGGTCGCCGAGCAGGATGGCGGCGGCCATGCCGAACCGTTCCGGCTCGCCCAGCCATGCCCCCGCGCGATGCGCCTCGGTGAACCGGACGTGCACGGTCGGCCGGCCGCGGCGCAGCTCGGAGGCGTCCATGAGGTCGTCGTGGACGAGCGCGCAGGTCTGGATGAGCTCGAGCGCGCTCACCGCGGTGAGCACGGCCTCGGCCCGCGGCCCGCTGCCCTCGCCACCCGCGGCGCGCCAGCCCCACCAGGCGAAGGTGGGCCGGATGCGCTTGCCGCCGCGCAGCGCGAAGTCGGACAGCGTGTCCACGGCGGCGGCGAACGTCTGCGCCAGCTCGGGCAGCTCCGCGCGCCGCTCGGCGAGATAGCGCCGGAGCACCAACTCGACGTGCCGGTGCACAGCGGTGTCGATGTCGCCGTCGATCTCCAGGGTCACATGCCCATCCTGCGTGTTCAGCTCGCGCCATGCATCGTCGGGGTGGGCTTGAGAACCTGTATAGCTCGACTCACTACCCTGAGTTCATGACTTCGGTGGTGGATCGCATTCCCGGTGACCGGCCGGTGTTCTCCGTCGAGTTCATGCCCCCGCGCGACGACGCGGACGAGCTGCGGCTGTGGAACGCCATCCGCTCGCTGGAGGGCCTGGACCCGGCGTTCGTGTCGGTGACCTACGGTGCCGGCGGCTCCAGCCGGGACCGCACGATCCGCACCACCGGCCGCGTGGTGACCGAGACCACGCTGGTGTCGATGGCCCACCTCACCGCGGTCGACCAGTCGGTGACCGAGCTGCGCAACGTCATCGGCTGGTACGCCTCGCTGGGCATCCGCAACGTCCTGGCCGTGCGTGGCGACCCGCCCGGCGACCCCAACGGCAAGTGGGTCAGGCACCCGGAGGGCCTCGAGTACGCCGAGGAACTGGTGAAGCTGGTCCGCTCCCTGGGCGACTTCTGCGTGGGCGTGTCGGCGTTCCCGTACGGCCACCCGCGCTCCGCCGACCTCGACGAGGACACGAAGTACCTGGTCCGCAAGCTGCGTGCGGGTGCCGACTTCGCGATCGCCCAGCTGTTCTTCGAGGCGGAGGACTTCCTGCGCCTGCGTGACCGGGTGGCCGCGGCGGGCTGCGAGACGCTGCTGCTGCCGGGCGTGATGCCCCTCACCACGCCGAAGATCCTGGCCAAGACGGTGGAGCTGTCCGGCGCGTCGATGCCGGCGTCGCTGGCCACGCGGATGGGCCCGCTGGCCGACGACCCGAAGGCCTTCCGCGAGGAGGGCATGAACGTGACCACGGAACTCTGCGAGCGGTTGCTCGCCGAGGGCGTGCCGGGCCTGCACTTCTACACGTTCAACCGCTCGAAGGCGACGAAGGAGATCGTGGTCGAGCGCCTGGGCCTGGTCCCGGGCCGCACAGCCCAACCCGTCGGCTGAGGCCACCGTGCCCTGAAAGGCGCTTTCGAGACATGGGCGGCGCCCTGAAAGGCGCTTTCGAGACGTGGCTCCTGCCCTGAAAGGCGCTTTCGAGACATCGGCGATGCCCTGAAAGGCGCTTTCGAGACGTTGAGCGTCCCGAACGCGCCTTTCAGGGCACGGCTGGCGTCCTGAACGCGCCTTTCAGGGCACGGCCGGCGTCCTGAACGCGCCTTTCAGGGCACGGCTGGCGTCCTGAACGCGCCTTTCAGGGCACGGTCAGGCGTCCTGAAGGGGTCCTTCAGGGCATTGGGCCGGGTCAGGCGCGGGCGGTCGCCTGGGCGCGGTCGGCTCGCACGCTGCGACGGTGCGCGATCAGGGCCAGCAGCGTGGCCACGATCGCGGCCAGCAACGCCGAGCCGCCGACCAGGAGGGTCCACTTCACCCACGCGTTGCCGGCCCCGCTCGAGTACTGGGCGACGGCGTCGAACTCGGTGACCTTCGTCGGCTTCGGGGACCAGCTGACCGTGCCGTCGTCATCGTCGCCGTTGGTGCGGACCACCGTGCCGGGGAACGCGACCTTGATCTGGATGTCCGCGCGGTCCTCCGGCACCTGCGTCAGGTCGATGGAGCCGGCCAGCGTCACGAGGTCCCCGGCCCGCCGCAGCGACAGCCGGTACTGCTTGACCTCCGAGATGGTCTGCACGAGCTGTGCCAGGTCGGCGAACCGCAGGCTGGCGAACGTCACCCGCTGCCCGACGTAGCCGTCCTGGACGTACTGCTCCGTCCGCACCCGGTCGGACAGCTCCGGCGGGATGGTCAGCTGCGGTCCTGGCTCGTCCCCGACCTGCACGGTCGCGATGATCAGCTCACCGGAGACCCGGTCGTCCGGGGACACGGCGAGCGCCGCGTGGACCCGTAAGCAGCCGGACAGCGAGCACACCAGCACGCCGAACAGCACAACCAACCCGACGACCCTGGAGGCGCTGCGCACCGCGTCATCCTGCCAGCAGCACAGCCCGTGGCGAAATACCGTGCTTGCACGGTATCCAGTGAGTAACGTCCGCGACATGACCGTGCACCGCATCGCCGACTCCTATGTAGACGACTACGTCCGCCTCGCCCCGACCGTCGCCACCTACCTCGGCATCCCCGGCCACGACGACCAGCTGCCGGACCTGTCCCCGGAGGGCTGCGCCGCACGGGCGGAGCTGGCACGGCGGGCGTTGCGGGAGGCCGAGGCGGTCGAGCCGGCCGACGAGCGGGAGCGCGTGGCGAAGGCGGTGTTCACCGAGCGGCTCGGCATCGACGTCGAGACCTACGACGCGGGCCTGGTCGAGGGTGAGCTGAACGTGCTGGCCAGCGCGCCGCAGGACCTGCGCGAGACGTTCGACCTCATGCCGACCGGCACCGACGAGGACTGGGCGACGATCGCGCGGCGCCTGTCCCGCATGCCGTCGGCGATCGAGGGCTACCGCGCGGGCCTGCTGTACGCGGCCGAGCGGGGGCACGTGTCCGCCCGGCGCCAGGTCACGAAGGTCGCCGACCAGTGCGCGAAGTGGGGTGCCGGCTTCTTCACCGAGTTCGCGGCCGGCGGCCCGGACGGCCTGCGTGCCGAGCTCGACGCGGGCGCGGCGGCCGCCTCCCAGGCGTACACGGACCTCGCGGAGTTCCTGCGTACCGAGCTGCTGCCCAAGGCCCCGGCGAAGGACGCGGTCGGCGAGGACACCTACCGGCTGTCGTCGCGCCGCTACCTCGGCGCCGCCCTCGACCTGCGGGAGGCCTACGAGTGGGGTTGGGCGGAGTTCCTGCGGCTCGAGGCCGAGATGAAGGAGGTCGCCGACCGCATCAAGCCGGGCGCCGGCCTGGCCGAGGCCGCCGCGGCGCTCGACGCGGACCCGCGGTACCAGGTCCAGGGCGTGGCGGAGTTCCGCGACTGGATGCAGAAGCTGTCCGACCAGGCCCTCACCGACCTGCGTGGCACGCACTTCGAGATCCCCGACGAGATCATGCGGCTGGACTGCAGGATCGCCCCGCCCGGCGGCTCGGCCGGCGCGTACTACACCAACCCGAGCGACGACTTCTCCCGGCCGGGCGCCATGTGGTGGTCGCTGCCGCCGGAGAAGGACTCCTTCACCACCTGGCGCGAGGTCAGCATCGTCTACCACGAGGGCGTGCCGGGCCACCACCTGCAGATCGCGACCGCCATGCACCAGGCGGAACGGCTGAACAAGTTCCAGCGGATGCTGTCCTGGGTGCCGGCGTACTCGGAGGGCTGGGCGCTCTACGCCGAGCGCCTGATGCGTGAGTTCGGCTACCTCGACGACGACGGCAACCTGTTCGGGATGCTCAACGAGAGCATCTTCCGGGCGGCCCGGGTCATCATCGACATCGGCATGCACCTCGAGCTCGGGATCCCGGCCGGGACGGGCTTCCACGAGGGCGAGCGCTGGACCCCCGACCTGGGCCTTTCGTTCATGCTGACCCGCACGATCACCGAGCACGAGCTGGTCGTCGACGAGGTCGACCGCTACCTCGGCTGGCCGGGCCAGGCCCCGGCGTACAAGCTGGGGGAGCGGCTGTGGCTCGCGGCCCGCGAGGAGGCCCGGGCACGCCGGGGCGCCGCCTTCGACCTCAAGGACTTCCACATGCAGGCCCTCTGCCTGGGGCAGATGGGCCTGGACACCTTGCGGGACCAGCTGGCAGCCCTCTGAGCGGCCGCCGTCTCCCGTTCACCGGGTGGTCGGCGGCCGGTCATCGGTGGCCACGATCATTTTCCGGTGCGCTGCCTGAGCCCGATCGTGGTCCTCGCTGCCGGCGTGCTCGCGCTGGCCGGGTGTGCACCACAGCCGGTGGGGCAGCCGGACGACCAGCTGCCGGTGGTCGCGCCGGCCACCCAGGAGACGCCGACCACGCCGCCCGCGCCGGTACCCACGACCGAGGCCGCCCAGCCGGCCCCGCCACCGGCGCCACGATCGTGCCGCGCGGGCGACCTGGAGCTGAGCCACGGGCAGTTCCGGCAGGTGGAGCTCGGTGCGGGTGGCGAGTTGGTCACGGCCGGCAAGGACTTCCAGCTCCGCCACATCGGTGCCGAAACCTGCACGCTGCAGGGTTGGGTGACGATGGCCGTGGTCGGGGAGTCCGTCGTGAACGTGTGCGTCGGCGAGCAGACCGACCCGAGCTGTGGGCAGCCGGGTGATCGGACGACGGTCAGGGACGTGCCCAACGGCAGGCTGTCCGGCAACGCCGCGCTCGTCACCCTCGCTCCTGGTCAGCAGACCGTCTTCACGGCGACCTGGCCGCACTGCCTGCTCATGGCCTGGGAGATCCAGGTGCGGGTCCCGGGCGACGAGACACCCATCGTCCTGGGGGCGGGTCAGCTCCCCAACTGCCCGAGCACGGTCTTCAACCTGACCCCCATCGGCACAACGCTCTGACCCTTTCTTGCACGTATTCGACCAATCAGGTGACGAAAAAATCACAGCGTGCGACTTCTTCTTTGCCAAGGAGGCACGTCGGTAGCAGGTGCTCGGACGATCACCGCTATCATGGTCAACTTCTCATTACCGCAGGTGACAGACGTGTGTCACCAGGCAGACCGGGACGACCGAACCCCTGCGCACAGGCCCGTTTGGGCTCGTTTTGCCCCCCGTTCGGTGGGTCCGGGTGCTTGCCCGACGCGAGATAGTGGGAGGCAAATGACATGCAGTGGAGGTTGGCCATGGCAACCGACGCGGAAGTCATCGGCGTCCGCGGCGTCTTCCTCAAGCTGAGGACCCATGCCGGCCTGAGCGCGCGACGACTGCGCGATACAGAGGTGGACACCAGGGTCCTCGCGGACCTGCCGGTGGTCCAGCGGGTAATCCGTGAGTCTGGGGTGCCGGTCGAGCAGGCGATCGTGGATGCGGTCGCCGGCGTGGTGGCGGAGCTGCCACCCACCGACCGGCTGATCGCCGACGTCGTCCTCGCGCTCGGCCTGTTGCAGGACCGGCTGCACGACAGCCCGGAACTGGCCATGCGGCTCTACCGAGCCGACCTGGGGGTCCGCCGTATCGCGCTGTCCGAGGGCTGGGTGGCGCTGCACGAGCTGATGGGCGTCCCGTCCCCACCACCCGCCCCGACCGTGCGCGGCCTGCGCGGCTCGGTGGAGGAGCGCACGCTGGGTGTGCTCGCCGAACGCATCGTGCGTGCGGCCGGTGGGGTCCGTCCAGTCTCGACGGAGGACCGCACCCACACGGTCGTGGTCGTCGGCGGCGCGGTGATGGACCTGATCTCGGTGGTGGAGCGGCTGCCGGAGAAGGGCGAGTCGGTGCAGGCGACGTCCTTCCAGATGAACCCCGGGGGAAAGGGGCTCAACCTCGCGGTGGCCGGCGCGCGAATGGACTTCGACGTCCGGTTCGCGGCGGCCATCGGCGACGACGAGCCCGCCACGCGGCTCCTGGAGTACATGCGATCCGAAGACCTATCCACGGATTTGATCATCCGTGCACCCGGGGAGACCACGCCGGTAGCACAGGTTATTGTGCTGCCCAACGGAGACGCCGCCACGATCGGGTGGAAGAACGAGCTCCGGGTCGCACTCTCCACAAGAGACATGCGAAACCAGGTAATGAGCCAGGCTCTGGCGCAGGCCGACGCCGTGCTCGTGACCCTGGAAGCGCCGGTCGACGTCGTGAAGTGGACTTTGGACACCGCACGCCGCCTCCCCCGGGAACCGCTGGTACTGCTGCAGGCGTCGCCGCCCCTGGAACGTCCACAGCAGATATATCGAGAACTCGGCGGGGTCGACTACGTCGTCGGGTCGGAATGGGCGCTGCGTCAGCTGCTGCCTGACCGCGGTGCCAACAGGACCATGGAAGAGGTCGCACGGCAGCTGCGCACCATGGGGGTATCCACGGTGTGCGTCGTGGACAACTTTCAAGCCATGATCAGTTCTCCTCAACTCCAGGCGACGATCAACGCACCATCGGTACCGCTTACCGACTCACCCGGCGCTCGGGAGGCTTTTTCAGCCGCCCTGTTGCACCATTTGTTGAGGATCGGGCGACGGGCCCTCACCGAAGAGACGCTCAAGTGGGCGACCGCGGCGATGGCCACGAACCTGTCCATCGACATCATCACCGACGCCATGCCTAAGCCCAGCGATGTTGGGCGAACGATGGAGTCAGACCAGAGTGTGGGGTAGCCCGCGTGGGCGAAAGGAACCTGACGGTACACGAACTGAGGCACGCGGACGGGGATTTCCGTGTCGTCGTGCTCGGTGACGTCTCCGACATGCACGGCAACCAGCCGTGTGCCGCCGTGTTCGGCGAACCGACCGACGGATGTCTCGTTCGGATTCACTCGCGATGTGTTTACGGCGAGATCTTCGAGTCCGTCGACTGCGACTGTCGTGACCAGTTGCGACAGTCGATGGCCATGATGCGCAAGGCCGGCTCCGGCGTGCTCATCTACCTCGACCAGGAAGGGCGAGGTGCCGGCCTGCTTGCCAAGGCGCTGGGTTACCAGCTGACGCAGAGCAACCGGAACATCGACACCTTCGAAAGTTACCGAAAACTGGGATTACCAGAAGATTCCAGGACTTACGAGGATGCGGTGGCGATCCTCCGCAGTCTTAATCTGAAAAGAGTTCGCCTACTCACGAACAACCCGGCCAAGGTGGCCGCACTGTCCACCACGGACTTCCTGGTGGACCAGCAACCATTCCTGGTGCGCGGCCAAAGTCCGGAAGCCCGCCGCTACCTGGCCGCGAAGGCGAGGTACGGCCACACCATTCCCCTGACCGACCTGGAATCCCCCTGGGACCGGGTTCGTCGCCTGGTCCGCCGGTTGGTCCCCGCACGGCAACCGGCCGAGGTGGTCGAGCTTCCGGTCCACGCGGTGGAACAGCTGGAACAACAACCGGTAGCGGCAGCCCCGACCGACATGGTCAGCTGACGAGTTGGGGCCTGCTGGCCGGTCCGACCAGCAGGCCTCTCACAACGGCAGGACCCGGCCGAGCACACCGAACGGCCGGGGATCTCCGGTGAACCGGTAGTGCCGAAGCACGTCCGTGAAGCCGAGCCGGTAATAGAGCCGCCACGCCCGGGACGGCCCCTCGGGTGTGGACAGCAGCACCTTCGTGCTGCGCACGCCACCGAGCAGGCGGCGGAGGAGTTCCTCCCCGACGCCCTGCCCCTGGTTGGCGGGCCGGACGTGCACCTCGGTCAGCTCGAAGTAGTCGTCGAGCCACCGTTCGGCGAGTGCGACGCCGGACCGCTCGATGATGCCCCGGCGCACCTGCTCGTGCCACCACTGGCCGGCCGCGCCCCGGTACCCGTACGCGATGCCGACCATGTGGTCGTCGGTGTCGAAGGCGGCCACGCATCGCCAGTCGGCGCGCAGCATGTGGGCGAGCCACATGGGGGCGCGCTGCTCGGCGGTACCCGTGGGGTAACGCATCGCCGTGACGTACAGGGAGAGCGCCTCGGGCAGGCGAGCACGCAGCTCGTCGGGCGACATTTCGACGAACCGTTCAACACGTGGCGGCACCGCGGTCACGACGAGCGATTCTCCTCCTACCCGGCGACCCGTGCCGCCGTGCCCCCCGTCAACGCGAGCAACCCGGCGAAGGTCGTAGGAAACACCGACTTGGGATGGCCGGCGGCCGCCCACACCACCGCATAGCCTGCCAGATCCTCGTCCACGACCGTGCGCACCGGCCGCGGGTGCCCGACGGGCGCCACTCCGCCGATGGCCTGACCGGTGTGTTCCCGCACGAACGCCGGGTCCGCCTTGCCGACCTCGTCCGCCCCGACCAGCCGGGCCAACACGGTGGTGTCGGCACGGTGCGCCCCGGAGGTCAACGCGAGTAGCGGCGCCACCTCGTCACCGTACGTAGCGCGGAAGACGAGGCTGTTGGCGATGGCACCCACCTCGACGCCGAGTGCCGCCGCGGCCGCCGCCGCGGTGCGCACCTCGTCGTCGAGGATGCGGATGCCGTCGGCCGCCGAGGCCATGCCCGCCTCGCGCAGCGCCGCGGCCAACTTGCTGATCGAAGGGTGGTCCAGAGAGGTCATGACAGTCCCGCCTCCCCGGAATTCAATGTGTTGGTCACGTCGGCCAGGAACGGTTCTGCCTGGTCACGTACTTGTGGCTGGCTTGCGTCACGTTCCCCTGAGGTGCGGTTGAGGAGCCGGCGGCCTGATTCTGGTGTCACGGGCCTATCTGACCACGGCTGTGGTGGGGCTCGCTCCTGAAAATCCGAACCGAGGTTGAGTCTTCCCGCACCTGGGGTTATGGTGGATTCGTTCGAACAAAGGTTCGAACACCAGCTCGGTGGCGGGGCGGGGGAAGCGCTTCGCCACCGAGCGCCGCCGGCTTCCCCACGGCTCGTCCATCACAGCCAGTGATCTGCGAGGAGGCCGCCCCATGACCGCGACCCTGGACCACTCGGCAGCGCCGGAGACCCCGCTGGGCCTGCTCAACCAGGCGGAGAACGGCCTGGTGGCGGCCGAACTGGAGAACGTCCCGGCACAGCGGTTCGCGGCGGCCTACCTCGCGGCGTTGCGTGGCGCCGCGGCGCTGCTGGCGTTGCGTGGCCGGCCACACCGTGGGCGTGCGCGGCCGATGAGCGTGTGGACGCTGCTGTCCTCGGTCGCGCCGGAGCTGCGCGAGTGGGCGGCGTTCTTCGCGTCCTGCTCGTCGACGCGTGCGTCGGTGCAGGCGGGGATCACGCGTGCGGTCAGCACGAGGTCGGCGGACGACCTGGTGCGCCAGACCGGTCAGTTCCTGGACCTGGTGGCACGGCTGATCCACGGCGTGCGTGACCAGTGATCGTCACCCCACTGATCGGATACTCCAACCTGCTGGATGTCTTGGAGGTCGAGGGCGAACGACTGGCCACGTCGACGATCGGGTCGGACCCGGAGGCGGAGGTGCCGCACCTGCCGGGGATGCGGCTCGGCGAGGTGGTCAGGCATGTGGGCAGCGTGTACCGGATGGTGGTGTCCTGGCTGCACGACGGCGAGCGGCCCACCCGCTGGCAGCGCGCGCCGGCCGAGGACCAGTCGCTGGTGGACTACCTGCGTGCCGGCCTGCTGGAGGTGGTGCACGAGCTGGCTCGGCACGACCCGCTGGAGGGCGCCCCGACCTGGTGGCCGGAACACCAGAACTACGGTTTCTGGTACCGAAGACTCGCGCACGAGACCACCGTGCACCGCTTTGACGTGCAGATGAGCGGTGCGGCCGCCATGGTCGGCGGCATCCCGCCGCAGATAGCGCTGGATGGTGTGGACGAGATCATGTCGCTGTGGTTCACCCACCGCCTGGGCGTGCTGGGGGTGTCGGACATGCGCCCGGGCCGGGTGGCCATCCACACCGGCGGGAGGCGCTGGATAGCCCAGATCACGGCGACGGGCACGTCGGCCTGGCGGGCCGAGGCGGACGAGCCGGTCGACGCGATCGTGTCGAGCGACCCGGCGGGCATGTACCTGTGGTTGTGGGGCCGTAGACCGGGCGCACACGTCCTGGAGGCCGGCGACGAGGAGGCGGTCAAGCAGTTGAGCGACCTCCTGAGGCTGGCGACCCGCTGAGTTGTCGGTGCGATCCGCTAGTTTCCTGCGCATGTCCACGCGACTGTGCAACGTGGTGGTAGACGCGGCCGACCCGGCGACCCTGGCCCACTTCTGGGCGGGATTGCTGGGTTGGCAGGTGACCCATGCCTCCGCCGAGGAGGTGGACGTGTCAGCGCCGCCGGACGAGGGTTGGGAGTGCGACCTGTGCTTCGTCCCGGTGGCGGGTACGAAGGTGGGGAAGAACCGAGTCCACCTGGACATGGCGAGCGAGTCTCCCGATCACCAGCTGGCCCAGGTGACGCACGCCCTGTCCCTGGGCGCGGCCCATGCGGACATAGGCCAGCGAAATGTGCCGTGGGTGGTCATGGCGGACCCGGAGGGCAACGAGTTCTGCGTACTGGACCCCCGCCCGGAGTACATGTCGGCGGGAGCGGTCGCGGCGGTGGTGGTCGATGCCGTGAATCCCTTACGCCTGGCCGAGTTCTGGGCCGCGGCAACGGGCTGGCCGATCGTGGGCACGACGGACCACACGGCGTCCCTACGTTCCCCGACCGCGCGAGGCCCGTGGCTGGAGTTCATCCACACCCAACACCCGCACGAGACGAAGAACCGCGTACACCTGGACGTGGCCCCCTGGTTGGAGGACGACCACTGGGCCGAGGTGACCCGCTTGTTGGAACTGGGCGCCCGCAAAATTGACGTGGGCCAGTCCGCGGTCCCCTGGCAGGTAATGGCAGACCCAGAAGGCAACGAATTCTGCGTCCTGACCCCAAGATAAATCGCCCGCGTACCCAGGCCGCGTCAAGAAGGCGCGTCCGGGGACCCGAACGCGCCTTCCGCTTCCCCTCGGTCCGGCCCCTGTCGGCGTGGGTTCAGCCCGCCGCGCGCCCACGCCGGCGCAGCCGGTCGTGCAGGACCCGACGGACCAACAACGCCGCCTTGCTGCGCTCGGCACCCTCCTGGGCGGGCTCCTCACGCAACGACGTCAGGACTGAGGTCAAGAGCTCGTTGGTCGCGGTCCACAGCGGCACGAACTTGCCCGAAACCGGCCCCGCGCCGGTGATCGGACCATCCACCAACTCGGCAATCGCCTTGGCGAGCCCAATCGTCGCCTCGTCCCGGAACGCGAGCTGCACTTCCTCGATGGCCTCGTCCCCAGCAGCGTCGCCCCGCCCGCCAGCAGCGTCGCCCTTCTTGCCGGCGGCGTGGTCCTTCCCGCCTACGGTGTCGCCCTCCTCGCCGGCGGCATGGCCCTTCTCGCTGGCGACGTCGCCCTTCTCGTCGACCCGACTGCTGGCCTCGCTACCGGCGTCCTCAGTGATCCCGCCGCCGACCTGCTCACCGGCCTCCCCGCCAGCCTTCTCACTAGCCTCCCCACCGGGGTCCCCACCGGCCCGACCGACGCCCCTGACGAACCGAAGCTCCATCTTCCGAGCCGCGGCCTCCTGTGGAGTCGCATCGGTGGTGTCCTCGGTATCGAACTCGTCAACCTTCGCCGCCACCGCGGCCGGATCGACCCCGAGGTCACTCAACACCTTGGCCGCCATACTGCCCTCAGCGCGAATCAAGGCCTCCAGCAGATGGTGGCTCCCCATAGGCGCACCCCCAGCAAGCGCCTGAGCGGCGGTGACCACCTCATCGGCCGCGACCGTCCGCCGCGGAGGTTCACCGCCGGCGTGCTCCTGCTTCCCCCCGCCGAGCATCTCGAGCACAGTCGACCGAATGGCACTGAGCTCGTGAACCTGACCGGCAAGGATCTTCGCCGCGAGCCCCTCACCCTCCCGCTCGAGGGCCAGCAGAATGTGCTCAGTCCCGATGTAGTTGTGCTTGAGCTGCAACGCCTCCCGCAACGCCAACTCAAGAATCTTCTTGGCCCGCTTGGTAAACGGAATATGCCCCGAGGGGGTCTCCTCACCCCGCCCCACTTCGACCTCGATGGCCTCACGAACCGAAGTGGCAGTGACCCCCAGCTGCCGCAACGCCTGAGCCGAGATGCTCGTAGGCGCGGCGAACAACCCGAGCAGGATGTGCTCGGTCCCGATGTAGTTGTGCTGAAGCTGGCGGGCTTCGCTCTGTGCCTGGATCACGACCCCGCGAGCATTGGTGGTGAAACGCTCGAACATGCACTGATGGTCCGTCCATGCCTGCAACCCTGTCAATACACTATCAATGATAGGGTACCGGTATGTCGGACTGGGACGAACGGCTATCCCGCTGGCGCGACGAGCTGGACCTGTTCGCACAGCTGGAGGAGACCCCCTGGGTAACGCTGGCCCAGGCAGAACAGGAGACCGGCGTATCCCGATCAGCCCTACGCGCGTGGTACCGCAACGGAGAGATCGAGTCGAAGCTGGTAGACGGCCCCAACGGCCCCCAACGCCTGGTCCCCCTGGACGCGGTGGTGGAACGCGCCTCCCACTCCCCAAGAATCCAACGCAGGGCAGAACGCGAGGTAAGCCTGGAAGCACAAGTGACCTTGCTACGCCACAGAGTCGACCAACTGGAACTAAGACTGGCAGCCCTGGAAAAGGAAAGACTGGAAAAGGAAAACCAGGGGAGAGAAAGGCCAGGAAGGGAAGACCCGGAGAAGATGCAGAGGAAGGAAAAGTAGCCACCGCAACCCCCCAAACCCAGCCCCCAGTGACACCGATCAGGTCGACTTTGGCCTCAGACGGCTGTGCGAAGCCCGCTCGCTTGCCAGGCCCCGTGACGAACTCGGGTGCCGTTCAAGCAGGTGGATGGGAAGCGGGATCGCCGGGCGCAGGCAGTGGCAGAACCGGCAGCCTTCAAGTGGCCGTGCCAAACCGGCCCATTTGCCAGGCCCCGTGATGAACCCGGGTGCCGTTCAAGCAGGTGGATGGGAAGCGGGATCGCCGAGTGCAGGCAGTGGCAGGACCGGCAGCCTTCAAGTGGCCGTGCCAAACCGGCCCATTTGCCAGGCCCCGTGATGAACCCGGGTGCCGTTCAAGCAGGTGGATGGGAAGCGGGATCGCCGAGTGCAGGCAGTGGCAGGACCG